>Ga0256842_1000466_pt1 | contig 35893 bp, 32 predicted proteins | sample 4559240metaG_FD_185973 | JGI IMG/M metagenome (GOLD analysis project Ga0256842, IMG submission 185973) | Hydrothermal vent microbial communities from Guaymas Basin, Mexico - 4559-240 | ecosystem: Environmental > Aquatic > Marine > Hydrothermal vents | place: Mexico: Guaymas Basin | collected...
AATAACGTCTTTTGTAATGACGCTTTTTGTGTTTATATTTTTTATACTTTGAATAATAGCGTCTTTTTTTGTAATAATGACGATGCCTTTTATAATAATGTTTTCTATGTTTTGAATAATGCCTTCTATGTCTATAATAACGATGCCTATAATGACGGTGTCTTCTATATTTATGTCTATAGTAACGTCTTTTTGGAAAAGCAAATTCTTTTATATTTTTACTTGCTAAGATTTCAGTATTTACTACTGTATTAATAAAAACAGGAGTTGTTTTCCCTGCTAATACAAGTTCAGAAAAATTAATCAATTTTTTTGTATTTTTCCATAAAAAATCTCTTTTTGGAGCCCCTAAAATAGAAGTGATAATTAATCTATTTTTTATTCTTGCTGCATTCACCAAGCAATGCTTAGAAGCTCTGGTAAAACCAGTTTTTCCTCCTATTATTTCATTTTTCAATTTAGGATCTTCTAAAAGATGATTGGTATTTTTGATTACTAAAGTACGTCCTCGTTTAGAAGTGATAACTTTTACAGGGGTGTTGATAATTTCCTTAATAAGAGGATATTTGAGAGCTTCATACAAAATAAGTGCTAATTCATAAGAAGTAGTATACTGATCAGGAGCAGGAAGACCAGAAGCAGAGGAAAAATGGGATTCTTTAAATCCTAAACTTCTAATTTTTTGATTCATCAAAACTGTAAAATTATCTTCAGATCCTGCTACTGCTTCTGCTAAAGCAACAGCAGCCTGATTAGAAGATTTCATAAGCATAAGATAAAGAAGATCTTTTACAGTATAAACTTCTCCTTTATAAAGTCTGGGAGATCCACTGGGAGTATTGGCAGCATTTTTAGAAATTTTGACCTTTTTATCAAGTGGTAGATGATCCAAAACTACCATAGCAGTAACAAGCTTCGTTGTACTTGCTGGAGGAATTTTTAAATGAGGATTTTTAGCAAAAAGAATTTTTCCTGTGTTCCCATCTATAGCTACTGCAGAAAGCGCATTTATTTCTTCTAAATCTGAAATGTTTTGCAAAGCTTGAACTGAAGGAATATGAGAAAAAAGAAAGAAAAAAAAGAAAAGAAATATATATATATATTTAACTTTCACTTTCACCTCCTTTAAATTTTCAAAAATTAAAACTTTATGAAAAACTTTCAAAGAAATTAACATAAAAATTTCAAAAAGTCAAATAATTAAAATTAATAGAACTTTAAAAAATAAAAATAAGGCTTAAAATTTTAAATTAAAAGAAAGATAATCAAAAATAACAAAAAGTAATTCTTTATTTTTTAGTAAATTTTAAAAGAGAAAATATTATGAAAAATAAAGAAGTAGCTGAAATTTTTAATAAAGTAGCAGCGCTTTTAGAAATAAAAGGAGATAATCCTTATAGAATAAGGGCTTATCAAAGAGCAGCTCAAGTAATAGAAGCTCTCACTACTGATGTAGAAGAACTGGCTAAACAGGGAAAGTTGGAAAGGCTTCCTGGTATAGGTCCTGATTTAGCAAGTAAGATAAAAGAAATTTTAAGAACAGGAACTTTATCTCTTTATGAAGAATTAAAAAAAGAAATTCCTTCTGTTTTGCTTACTTTTTTAGAAATTCCTAGTTTAGGTCCTAAAAAAGTAAAAGCTATTTATGAAAAATTTGGCATTACCTCTATAGAAGAGTTAGAAAAAGCATGTAAAGAGCATAAAATTGCAAAACTCCCGGGGTTTGGATGGAAAACAGAAGAAAATATTCTTAAAGGGATAAAACTTTTTAGGGAAAAAATAGGAAGAAGGCCCTTAGGAGAAATTCTACCTTTGGCAGAAAAAATTACAGAGATTTTAAAAAAGGAAAGCCCTGTAGAAAATATATCCATTGCAGGAAGTATTAGAAGACGTAGAGAAACAGTAAAAGATATAGATGTGCTTATTACTTCTACTGAGCCTGAAAAAGTAATGAAAAAAGTTGTTGAATTGCCTTTAGTAGAAGAAATTATTGCCTTTGGAGAAACCAAAACCAGTGTAAGAGTAAAAGCAGGACAGTCTACTATCCAAATGGATATAAGAGTAGTAGAGCCTGACTCTTGGGGAGCAGCTTTAGCTTATTTCACAGGATCAAAGGCTCATAATATTAGAGTTAGAGAACTCGCTTTAGAAAAAGGTTTAAAAATTAATGAATATGGAGTTTTTAAAGGAGAAACTAAAATAGCTGGAAAAACAGAAAAAGAGGTTTATGCCTCTATAGGTCTTCCTTTTATTCCACCAGAATTGAGAGAAGATAGAGGAGAAATAGAAGCAGCTTTACAAGGAAAATTGCCTAAATTGGTAGAATATAATGAGATTATAGGAGATGGACATGTTCATTCTAAATATAGTGATGGAACTGCAAGTTTAGAGGAGATTATGGAAAAAGCAGAAAAATTAGGTCTTTCTTGGGTAGCGGTTTGTGATCATTCCCAGAGTTTAAAAGTAGCAGGTGGAGTTCCTGTAGAAGACCTTTTTAAAAAGAAAAGACGGATAGAAGAACTTAATAAACGCTCTTCCAAAGTAAAGCTCATTTTCGGAGCAGAAGTAGATATTCTTTCTGATGGAACCTTAGATTATCCAGATGAGGTTTTAAAGGAAATAGATTTTGTCATAGCAGCTATTCATACAGGCTTTCAGCAAAGTGAAGAGCAAATTACTAATAGAATTATATCAGCTTTAAAACATCCCTTAGTGCATGCCGTAGCTCATCCAACAGGTAGAGTAATAGGAGAAAGGGACCCTTATGCTGTTAATCTCTCTAAAATTTTGGAAGTAGCAGCACAATACGGGAAGGCTTTAGAAATAAATGCCTATTATAAAAGGCTTGATCTTAATGATGTAAATGCCAGAGCAGCTAAAGAAAAGGGTATTCCTTTAATAATAGGAACAGATGCCCATTTCATAGATCAAATGGAATATATACACTTAGGAACAGCAGTAGCACGTAGAGCCTGGTGCGAAAAGAAAGATATTTTAAACACTTTGAGTTATGAGGAATTCATGAACTGGCTAAAAAAACTTAGAGCTAACTCCAGATAGCCTTGCAGTATTTAGAAATAAATGATATTTTAACTCATAACTTAAAAGGTTTTAATTTAAAAATTCCTTTAAACACCCTTGTCATTATTACAGGCCCTTCGGGTTCTGGAAAAAGTTCCTTAGCTATAAATACTATTGCAGAGGAAGGGAAAAATCGGTTTTTACAGGCTTTGAATTATTCTAAAGAATTTTTAATAACTTCTTCATATCAGGCAAAATTTTTAACTTCTATACCACCTGTAATATCTTTGACTCAAGGATTAAAAAATTGGTTCCCTTATAAAACAGCAGGAGATTTTTTTTTAATTTCCAGATTTTTAGAAACCCTGTTTATGGAGAAAGGAGAATATTATTGCCCTAAATGTAATAGCTATAACAGAGTTTCTTCTATAAATGAAGTAATAAAATGGTTTCAAGAATTAAAAAATGGCACCAGATTTTATTTCCTTTTACCCTTGCCTGAAAAGTCTCCCAAAGCTTTAGAATATCTTATTTCCCAAGGATATACTAAATATTTGATAGATAATAAAGAAGTAGATTTATCTGAAGAAAATTTACCCTTATCTTTTAATAAAATTTTTCTTGTGTTGGATAGGATGATCAAAGAAGACAAAGAAACTGATAGATTTATAGAAAATTTGAGACTCAGTTTAGCTTTAAATAAAGGCAGAGTGGTGTTAAAACTCAAATCAGGAGAAGAACATGTTTTTAATCTTAGACCTGTTTGTTTAAACTGTGGGAGCAATCTTTGCATCATTTGGAAAAAATGCGAGGCTTGCAAAGGCTATGGATATAAAGAAAAGATCCCTTGCAAAGTTTGTCGGGGATTAAAATTAGATCCGGTCATTTTAAAAAGTAAAATCTTAGGGAAAACTGTAGAAGATTGGTTAAATAGTTCTGTAGAAGAGTTCTATAATTTTTTAAAAAAATCAGAAATTTTAAAAGAGCATAAAGTATGGACAGAAGTTATTTTATCTAAATTAGAAAAAGCTATATTTTTAGAGCTAAATTATTTAAAACTTTCTACACCTGTATTTAAACTTTCTACAGGGGAGAAAAAACTTTTAGAGCTTATTCAAATTTTCAGTTCAGATTTAAGAAATTGTCTTTATATTTTAGATGAACCCTCTCTCGGATTAGATCTTGGTAAAAAAGAAAAATTAATCAAACTTTTAAAAGAGATTATAAATAAACAAAGTTCTGTTATTTTAATAGAACATGATCCTTATTTAATAAAAGAAGCAGATTATATCATAGAACTTGGACCTAAAGGAGGAGAAAAAGGAGGGTATTTGATAAAAGCCTGTTTTAAAGATGAATATTTTAAAAATGATGATTCTTTAACTTTAAAATATTTTAAAGGTAAAAAAAATTTATGTAAATTCTGGCAAAAAAAGGAAGAAATTTTAGATATAAATTGTGATAACTATAATATAAGTATTTTAAAAAAAGGATTTAATATAATTTATGGAAAAGTAGGAAGTGGAAAGGCTTTAATTTTTAATACCTTGGTTGAGGAGCTTAAAAAAAGAAAAGAAAAGGTTGTAATAAGTGAAACAGAGCTTTTCAAAAAAAGAAATGACTGGATTATAACTTATTTAGGGATATGGGATGAACTAAGAAAAATTTTTATTAAAACACCTTTAGCTCGCATGAAGGGTTTAACTTCTAAACACTTCAGTTTTACTTCTAAAGAGGGGGTTTGTCCTGGATGTAAAGGAAAAGGAAAAAAGACCTATGAAAGTAATGGTATAAAGATAGAGTTTTTATGTGAAGACTGCTTAGGTAAAAGATTAAATTCAGAGGTATTAAATCTGGAATATAAAGGCTTTAAAATTTCTGAATTGCTGGATTTTACTGTAGAGGAAGCTTTATCTATATTTGCTAATATATTAAAAATAAAAGAAAAATTAATACATGTTAATAATTTGGGACTTGGTTATCTTAAATTCAGTCAAGAAATAAGTGAACTTTCTGGTGGTGAAAAAGTTAGATTATCCTTAGTTAAAAAACTTTATTCAGAAAAAGATTTTAAATATGTTTTTTTAGAATATCCTTTTCAAGGTTTACATTTAGAGGATATAAAAAATTTTTTAAATTGGATGAGAATTTTACTTGAAAAAGATATAACTTTCGTTATTTTAGAAACCAATCCTTTAGCTATACTTTTAGCAGATTTTATAATAGAGGTGGAGAATCAAAAAATTAAATATACAGGTTTTAAAGAAGATTGGGTAAAACTTTTAAAAGATAAACCAGAATTTAAAGTTTTTGAGTTTTATAAAAATTTTATAAAAAAGGAGGTGTAAGATGGATCCTCGTTTGGGGGGTGTTTTAATAGGGATTTTAGTAGTGATTTTGGAATATCTTTTTTATCCCTGGGGTACTGCCCAAGAAATTAAACTCTGGGGAGAGGAATTTTTAAATTTAGTGGGTCTCCATTTAAATCTTGCTCATTCTTTTAATTATAATTTAGCTTTAATTTTAGGAGCCTTTTTTTCAGCAAGTTTTTTTAAAGAATTTGCTTTAAAAATTCCCTCTAAAATAGAATTTTATAAAGCTATTTTAGCAGGAATTTTAATGGGATTGGGAGCTTCTTTGGCTTTAGGAGATAATATTACAGCTTTTTTTACTTCCTTTGCTAATCTCTCTGCGAGTTCTTTGTTAATGCTTTTAGGTCTTGTCATAGGGATTTATATAGGAGTTCGGTATCAGGTTTGGGAACTTGATAAATATCCATCCTTGGGTGGCAAGCAGGTTCGTTTTCCTAAATTTAATCTATTTTTTGCTTTTTTAGGCTTGTTAGGGTTGATTTTTCTTATAAAAGAGAACTGGATTTTAGCTATTTTAGCAGTTATGGGAATTGTTTTACAAAAAAGCCGCTGGTGCATGCTAAATGCTTTTAAAGAACCTTTTTTTTCTGAAAAAACTCAAATGTCCCAGGCTGTAATTATAGCACTTTTAATAGCCACTACTGGAATAGGAATTTTAAAAATGCAAGGTTTAATAAAAAATCCTTATCTTTATGTTTTCCCTGCTTTTGGATGGACTGCTGTAGCAGGAAGTATCCTTTTTGGAATAGGAATGATGTTAGCAGGCTCCTGTAGTGCAAGTTTGTTATGGAAATTTGGAGAAGGGGATATTAAAGCCTTTATCACCCTTTTCTTTTTTTCTATTACTTATGCTTTAAATTCGTTTTTAATAGAAAAATTTGGAAACACACTATTTAAAGGAGAAAAAGTTTATTTGCCAGATTATTTAACTTATTATGGTGCTTTTGGAGTTTTAGTCTTAATCCTTGTTATCTGGTATGGTATTGTGTTTTGGAATAGCAAAACTAAAAAATTGATAAAGAGATATTTTTAATAGAAATTTATTATTTTAAATGCATAAATTTTATAACAACAGAAGCTATTAATACAGCTCCACCTATTCTCAAAACCCATAAATACCAGGGACTATTTTTTAAATAATTTAAAATAAACTGTTTTTTATTCATCTTTTATAACCTCGTATATTTCTGGTAAATGTCTATATTTTTCTGCAAAATCAAGACCATATCCTACAAGGAATCCCTTTTCAATTTCAAATCCTACATAATCTATGGAAATATTAAATTTTTTTCTTTCTTTTTTATCAATTAAAGCACATATTTTAAGATTTTTAGGATTAAATTTTTTAATATGTTCATAAAGATATTTCAAAGTTAAACCTGTATCTACAATGTCTTCTACTATTATTACATTTTTTCCTTCTAAGGGTATTTCTATATCTTTGGTAAGTATAACATTTTCAGAAGAAGTATCAGACATTTCATAACTTTTAACCCTTACAAAATCTATTTGAATATTAGGATTTTTAATATAACGCAATAAATCAGAAAGAAAAATAAAGGCACCTTTAAGGGTTCCGATAAAAACTAAGGACTCATTATTAAAATCTCTATCAATTTTTTCAGCTAACTCTTTAATTTTCTGTAAAATTTTTTCTTTGGATAAAACCAAATTTAATTTTTCCATACTTTAAACCCTTTTATATATCAAGTTCTTTATATTCTAAAGCATGTTGATAAATAAATTCTCTACGGGGTTCTACATTTTCACCCATGAGAACAGAGAAAAGCTCATCAGCTTTTTCAGCATCTTGGATACTAACCTGTTTTAAGACCCTTTTTTCTGGATCCATGGTGGTTTCCCATAATTGTTTGGAATTCATTTCTCCTAAACCCTTGTATCTCTGAATAAATAGACCTTTTCTACCCTCAGTTCTTAAGTATTGAAGAATTTCAGTTAGAGAAAAAATCCAATTTTCCCAGATCTTAGTTTCCCCTTTATAATCTATTTTTAATTTGTAATTTAAATAATCTTTAATTTTATCAAAAATTTTATAAGCTTCTCTATAATCCCTTTCTAAAATAATTTCAGGACCTATCTGAGTAGAAACAAAAGCTTCTTTTTCAGAAAGAACGAAAAATTCATAATATTTAGGATTATATTCACTTGGCTTGATCTTGGATACTTTAAAACCCAATTTTTGACATTCTTGACTTAAAGTTTCAACCCTGCTTTGGTCTTCAAACATGGATAAATTGTTAAAACCCAATTTAAACAAAATAAGAAGAACCTGAGGAGGATAGGTTTTCTTTAATAAATTTAAAAGCAACCTATCTAATTTAGCCAGATTAAAGAAGAAATTTTTAAAATCTTTTATTTCTATAGATTTGTCATTTATAAAAGAAATTTTAATGTTTTGAATAAGTCTTTTTATAATATATTGATCAAGCTCTTCATCATTTTTAAGATAGATTTCCTTTTTCCCTTCAACTATTCTGTAAAGAGGAGGTTGAGCGATGAATAACCAACCTTTTTCTATTATGTCTGGCATCTGGCGATAAAAAAAGGTAAGAAGAAGTGTTCTGATATGAGCACCATCTATGTCTGCATCTGTCATAATAATAATTTTATGATATTTACACTTGTCTATGTTAAAATTATCAGGACCTATTCCTGTTCCAAGAGTAGCAATCAGACTTTTGATTTCTTCAGAAGAAAGCATTTTTTCTATATTTGCCTTTTCTACATTAAGGATTTTACCTTTTAAAGGTAAAATAGCCTGAAATTTTCTATCTCTTGCTTGCTTAGCAGAACCTCCTGCAGAATCTCCTTCTACTATAAAAAGCTCTCTTTTTTCAGGATCTTTATCAGAGCAATCAGCAAGCTTTCCAGCAACTATAAAATCTTCTATTTCACTTCTTTTTCTTATAAGTTCCCTTGCTTTTCTGGAAGCTTCTCTTGCTTTAGCAGCTATAACTAATTTTTGAATTATTTTTTTAGCTTCTCCAGGATTTTCTTCTAAAAATTTCAATAAACCTTCATAAACAATGGATTCTACAATAGGTTTAACTTCGCTGTTACCGAGTTTCATTTTTGTTTGACCCTCAAACTGAGGATCAGGAACTTTTAAGGATATAATAGCACAAAGACCCTCCTTTACATCTTCACCTTCTATTTTCATTTTTAGTTGCTTAGGAACTCTGTCTTCTGAGATGTATCTATTTATAGCTTTTGTTAAGGCAGCTCTAAAACCTATTACATGGGTTCCCCCCTCTTTAGTATGTATATTATTCACATAACTATAAATAATTTCGCTATAACCTGAATTGTATTGTAGAGCTACTTCTACTTTTACATTATCTTTTTCTCCAGAAATATAAATAACTTTTGAATGAACAGGATTTTTTTTAGTATTTAAATGTTTAATTAATTCTACAATACCACCTTTATAATGATATTTTTCTGAAAATCCGATTCTTTCATCTATTAAATAAAATCTTATATTAGGATTAAGATAAGCTAACTCTTTAATTCTTTTTTGAACTATATCCAGATCAAATTCCAGATCTCCGAAAATTTCAGGATCAGGTTTAAATCTAACAAATGTTCCTGTTTTTTTAGTTTTTCCCACTATTTGAACAGGTCCTTCAGGAAAGCCTCTTTTATAAACTTGCCTATAAATTTTGCCTTCTCTATAAACTTCTGCTATTAACCATTCGGAGAGAGCATTTACTACAGAGACCCCAACCCCATGAAGTCCTCCAGAGACTTTGTAAACTCCATGGTCAAATTTTGCTCCTGCATGAAGTCTGGTCATTACCAGTTCTAAAGCTGGGATTTTTTCTTCAGGATGAATATCTACAGGTATACCTCTTCCGTTGTCTTCACAGCTGGCAGATCCATCTTTATGAAGAACAACTTTAATTTCTGTAGCATAACCTGCTAATGCTTCATCTACAGAATTATCCAAAACTTCCCATAAAAGATGATGAAATCCAGAAATATCAGTAGAACCTATATACATAGCAGGACGAATTCTAACACCTTCTAAACCAGAAAGAACTTTAATATTTTGTGCCTCATAAGCGATTGTTTTTTTTCTTTCCATTTTTTTCATATTCTCCTCAAATTTTATAAAACCATAGGCATTACTAAATATAAAAATCCTTCATCCCTGTAACCAGTAATAATAGCAGGAACTCTTTCTTCGCCTATTTTCATTTCTATCTCTTCTGATTTCATGACTTGTAGTGCATCCAAAAGATAATCAGCGTTATAATTTACAGTAAGAGGTTTACCTTCATAAGAAGCACTGAGTTTTACCTGAGCTTTTCCCATCTCTGTTTCCTGAGAGGTAAGGATAATTTCATCAGTTTGCAATTCAAGAGTAATAGGTTTAAATTTTTCATTTATTACTAAAGAGACCCTTTTTAAAGCATCAATAAAAAGCTTTCTATCTACTTTTAGAATATTTTCATATTCATTTGGTATAACACTTCTGTAATCAGGATAGGTACCTTCTATAGTTCTTGCGAAAAAGACCGAATTGGTTGTCCAGATTACTACATAGTTATTGATATAACCAAATTTTACTGCTAATTCATCTTCAGCAATATCTTCTATCTGTTTAGCTGCCTTTCTTCCCACAATAAATCCTTCATTAAAATCAGCATTTTCAATCCCTACAATTTCTCTATCAAGAAGAACCAACCTGTGTCCATCAGAAGCAACAGCTCTTAATTTTTCTTCCTCTTTAAGAGGTTCAAAAAAAATTCCTCCTAAAACAAAGCGACTTTCTTCTTTTGAGGTACAGAAAATAGTATTTGAAATAAGTTCTGCTAAAGTTTTTCCAGGAACTTCTAAAGCATTTTCTTCTACAAATTCAGGAAGGCTTGGAAATTCTTCACTATCAGTAATACTTAAATTGTAAACTATGCGTTCTTCTGAGTCCTTAATAATTAATTTATTTCCATCTTTAATTAAAAGTACTTCATCTTCAGGAAAATTTTTGATAATTTCATAAAATTTTCTCGCAGGGACACAAAAAGATGTTTCATCTCCTTCTACTTCTGCAAATATTTTCCCTTTATAACCTATTTCCAAATCTGTAGCTGTTAAATAAATATAACTTTCAGAGGATTTGGGTTCTACAAGAACCATAGATAAAACTGCCATAGAAGCTTTTTTATCTGCTACATTTTCAATATTTTTCAACATTTTTTCCAAACGAGAAGTTTCTATCTTAGCTTGCATAAAAAAACCCCCTTTTAAAATAAAAAAATTTTAAAATTCTTAAAAATTATAACATAAAATTTTAAAATTTCTAATTTTAAAGGAAATTTCTTCTTTTTAAAATTTCTCTTGCTACAATAATACCTGATGCAGAAGCTTGAACAAGTCCTCTGGTAATACCAGCTCCATCACCTATAGCAAAAAGGTTTTTAATTTCTGTTTCCAAACAAGAACTCAATTTCAATCTTAAACTATAAAATTTTACTTCAACTCCGTATAATAAAGTATATGGAGAATTTAAACCAGGAGCTAAATTATCAAGAACTTCTATCATTTCCAAAATATTTATTAAATAACGATAGGGTAAAACAAAGCTAAGATCTCCTGGAGTAGCACTTTTTAATGTTGGTTTAACGGGATTTTTATCAATTCTTGCCTTGGTAGACCTTCTTCCTTTTTTAATATCTCCAAGTCTCTGAACCAAAACACCTTCCCCAAGAAGATTAGCAAGTTTAGCAATGTTTTGGCCATAAATAATAGGCTCTTTAAAAGGTTCTGTAAAATAGGTGCTACACAAAATAGCAAAGTTAGTATTTTCCGTCTTTTTATTAGCATAACTATGCCCATTTACAGTCCATACTCCATTTATATTTTCCATAACAACTTCGCCATAAGGATTCATACAAAAAGTTCTTACCTTATCATCAAAAGTTTTAGAGTAATAAATGATCTTGGGTTCATAATAAATAGAAGTTAGATCTTCCATAACCGAAGCCGGGACCTCAACTCTTACTCCTATATCTACAGGATTTATTTGGGTGCTCAATTTTAACCTTTTAACTTCTTTTTGAAGCCACTCACTTCCTGCTCTACCAGGAGCTAATATTACGAAAGATGCCAAAATTTTTGTTCCATCTCTTAACTGTACTCCTTTTACTGTTTTTCCTGAAGTCAATATTTTTGAAACAGAATTTTCAAAAATAATATCTACTTTTTTGGATATCTCATCTTTTATATTTTTTAAAACCTCTTTACATCTTTCAGTCCCTATATGCCTTATTTTAGATGGAACAAAAAGAAGACCAAATTTACTGGCAGATTTTTTAATTTTTTTAACAGTTTCTTGATCAGGAGAATATAATTTTTTAGAAGCACCGTATTTTATGTAGATTTTATCTACATAATTAATTATATTTATTAATATATTTTTATCTACATACTCACAAAGGAAGCCTCCTATTTCTGGAGAAATATTCAGTTTACCATCACTAAAAGCACCAGCACCTCCCCAACCACTTATTATATTACAGGGTTTGCAATGCAAACATTTACCTTCCTTTTTAGCAGGACATTTTCTTTCTGTAATGTCTTTACCTTTTTCAATTATAAGGATTTTAAGATTGCTATGTTGGATTAATTCAAAGGCTGAAAATATACCTGCAGGACCAGCTCCTACAATAATGACATCATATTCTGTAGCCATCTAAAATATAATATACTACATTTTTAAATTTGGAAATATAAAAATAAGTACAAAATTTTTTTGTAAAAAAAATAATTTTATCTTGACAAATTTAAATTTTTTATTTATTAAATTTTTTTAATCAAAAGTTTAAAGAAGGAGGTATTAAAATGAGGCATAAAGGTTGGGGAATAATATTTGTATTAATGAATTTTTTTATATTAATAAATTTTCTGTTTTTTAATAATTCTGTTTATGCTAAAGTTATCGGCCCTTGTTCAAACTGTCATACTATGCATAATTCTCAAAATAGTAAATCAGTAACATCTGACAATTCAACTTATAATGCTTTAACAAAAGGCAATTGTTTAGGATGTCATACAGGTATCAACAATGGCAATAACACTATTCCTTATGTATATTCTACTACAGAGCCAACTTTTGGCAATGATACTCTTGCTGGTGGAAATTTTTACTGGGTAAAAAAAGATGATACTAAAGGTCATAATGTTTTCCCTGATAATCCTGATGACTTTTTAAGTAAAGCACCTGGTGCATTAATAGAATCCTGTGGAACAAATTGTTGTCATAATAATTTAAGTGGTGTTGTTTCTAATGCAGGTTATGATAGTCTTAATGGTAGACAGGGATGTACAAAATGTCATATGGTAAACGGACAGACGGGTCCAATAGGTTATCATCATGCACAGAATCCTGCAGCTACAGGATCTGGTTGGAGATATATTAATAGTTTTCCTTGGTATCGTTTTCTTTCCGGTCATATAACTGGGGAAGGACATGGTGTTGTTGGTATAGAAGATGCTAAATGGAATTACCATGCTACTTCCGATTCACATAATGAATATGCTGGTAAAGCTGATACTGATGGTGGATGGGGTTTTTCTAATCTTGGTAATACAATGACAGCTTATTGTACAGGTTGTCATGGTCTATTTCATGATGAACAGGGTGGTGGTAGCCCTTGGATTCGTCATCCATCCGATGCTGTTATTCCAGATAAAGGAGAATATAGATACGCTTTTGGTGCTAATGGAACTGCCTATCCAGGAACATATGATCCCAAGGTTCCTGTAGCAAGACCTATTGATACATTCAATTGGCAAAATGGTCCAAAAAATACAGTCACCATTGGTCAGGACTTGGTAATGTGTCTTTCTTGTCATGTAGCTCATGGAAGTCCATATGACGACCTTTTAAGATGGGATTATTCTAAATGTCAGGCAGGTAGTGATAATCCAGATCCAGATTGTGGATGTTTTAAGTGCCATACCCAAAAATAATAGAAAAGAAATATTTTTTTGTTTTTTTAAAGTCTTTAATATTTAATAGTTTATAATTATCTATTTTTATCAGATATTCTTTAAAATTTAACAATTTTTCTTTTTTACTTGTAATTTTTTTGAAATAAATTATAATAATCATTAAATTTGGAAATAAAGCGGGCGTAGCTCAGGGGTAGAGCACCAGCTTCCCAAGCTGGGGGTCGCGGGTTCGAATCCCGTCGCCCGCTCTTATTTTATTTTTAAAACTTTGTAAAAACTATGGAAGAAAGAGATTTAAAAGAAAAAATTAAAGAACTTATAGAATTACCAATTTTAAAGAAAAACATAGAATTGGTGGATTTGGAATGGAAAAGAGAAAGAGCTGGCTGGGTATTAAGGATTTTTATTGATAAACCAGGTGGTGTTACTATAGGAGATTGTGTTAAAATCAGCGAACTTGTTGGAAAAATTTTAGATAAAGAAAATATTATACATCGTTCTTATAATTTAGAGGTTTCTTCTCCTGGAATAGAAAGGCCCTTGGTTAAAAAAGAAGATTATGAAAGGTTTAAAGGAGAAAAAGCAAAAATTACTTTAAAAGAACCTTTAGAAGGTAGGAAAAATTTTACAGGTATTATAATAGGAATAAAAGATGATAAAGTTTGGGTAGAAATTGATGGGAAGGTTTTTAAATTACCTATAGAAAATATTAAAAAAGCTAATCTCCAGCCAGAGATTAAATTTTAGAAAGGAGTAATATTTATGCACCAGAGTGAGCTAAAGAAAGTTATAGAAACTTTAAGTAAAGAAAAGGGTTTATCTAAGGAAATAGTAGTGGAAGCTTTGGTGGAAGGAATAAAAACTGCTGCTAAAAAGAAATTTGGGAATAAAGCCAAAATTGATGTAAGGTTTGATGAAGAACATGGGAATATAGAAATTTATCGCTTGAAAGAGGTGGTTGATAAAGTTGAAAACCCAGAAACTGAAATATCCATAGACGAAGCTTCTAAAATGGCTCCTGATGTAAAAATAGGAGATATCATTGGAGAGAAAATAGAACTTCAGGATCTGGGACGTATAGCTGCTCAGATTGTAAAACAGCTTTTTTCTCAAAGATTAAGATTGGCAGAAAAACAACTGATTTATGAAGAATATAAGCATAAACTCGGAGATATAGTAAGCGGATATGTTCACAGATTTGATAAAAGAGGTGTTATTTTAGCTGTAGGTAGAGCAGAAGCTCTTTTACCTGAAGAAGAACAAGTCCCTGGAGAGAAGTATATAAGAGGTCATAGATTAAAAGCTCTGGTAATAGAAGTTTACAGACAACAAGAACCTCAAATAGTTGTCTCTCGTTCTCACCCTGCTTTTGTTAAAAAGCTTTTTGAAAAAGAGGTTCCCGAAATCCAAGAGGGAATTGTTCAAATCAAGGCTATAGCTCGTGAACCGGGATCAAGAACTAAAATAGCTGTGACTTCTAATAATCCCAATATTGATCCTGTAGGAGCCTGTATAGGAGTTAGAGGATCAAGAATTTCAGTTATTTTAGAAGAATTAAACCTTACTACAAGGGGAGATCGTAGAGAATTTAGGGAAAAGATAGATGTGGTTTTATGGGATCCAGATCCTGCTAAATTTGTCTATAATGCTTTAGCACCTGCTGAATGTAGCAGGGTTATTGTAGATGAAGCTAATAAAACTCTGGAAGTAGTGGTTCCTGATGATCAGTTATCCTTAGCTATAGGAAGAAAGGGCGAAAATGTAAGACTTGCTTCTAAATTAGTTGGATGGAGAATAGATATTTTAAGTGAAACTCAGTATTTAAGAAGACAGGAACCAGAATTTTTAAAACTTTTAAAAGTTACAGGTCTATCTGATGAAATAGCAGGATATTTGTATGAGGCAGGAATTAAAGATTTAAAAACTTTGGTAGAAACCTCACCTGAAAAAATTGCAGAACTTACTAAACTTAGTTTAGATGAGGTCCAACAAATAATTGAAAAAGCAAAAAAGGAAATAAGTGCCTAAGAAAGGACATATTCCTGAAAGGACATGTATTGTTTGTAGAAAAAAATTACCCAAGAAAGAACTTATTAGATTTTGTTTTAAAGAAGGAAAGATAATAATGGATAAAGAGCAAAAAGGAGGAGGAAGAGGAGCTTATTTTTGTTCTGAATGCATTTCAAAGCTCAAAAATAAAAAAACTTTTAGGAAATTAATAAATGCTTTAAAAATAAAAGATAATAAAAATGTAATTCTGGAAATTTAAATGAAAAAAGAAGACCTGAAAAATTTGAGAAAAAAAATAGATGAAATAGATAGTCAGATTATTGAGCTTTTAAAACAACGTATTGAAATTGCTAAAAAAATAGGAGAAATAAAAGAAAAAAAGGGTAAAGTAAGTTTTGATTTAGAAAGAGAAAAAGAGGTTTTAAAAAGAATTTTAGCTTTAAATAAAGGAATTTTTCCAGAGGATACTTTAAAAGTAATTTATTCAGAGATAATAAAGACCTGCAGAACAATTCAGCAGAAGATAAAAGTAGCTTATTTAGGACCTGAGGCAACATTTAGTCATATAGCAGCTTTAAATCATTTTGGGACTTCAGCAGAGCTTCTTCCGGTAGAAACCATTTTAGACATTTTTGAAGAAGTAAGCAGTGAAAGGGTAAATTTTGGAGTTGTTCCTATTGAAAATTCTATAGAAGGTGTAGTAGCTACCACACTTGATGCTATTTATGAATATGGTTTGAAAGTTTGTGGAGAGATCTATGAGTCTATTTCTCATCATCTTATGAATCAGACTGGGAAATTAGAAGATATTAAAAAGGTTCTTTCTCATCCTCAGGCTATAGCTCAATGTAGGAAGTGGTTAAGAAAAAAATTACCTTCTGTTCCTGTTGAAACAGTGCCTTCTACTGCTTTTGCTGCTAAATGGGCTGCAGTGGATGAAAAAGTAGGAGCAATTGCGAGTCTTATGGCAGCAAAGCTTTATCATCTTCAAATAGTTGCTAAAAACATAGAAGATATAAAAGGAAATTGCACCAGATTTTGGATTATTGGTAAGCAGGAAATGAAACCCACAGGTAATGATAAAACATCTCTGCTTTTCAGTGTAGCTGATAGACCAGGTGCTCTTTTTGCAGTTTTAAAATGTTTTGCTGAAAAAGGAATAAACCTTACAAAAATAGAAAGCAGACCTTCTAAAAATGAACCCTGGAAATACATTTTCTTTTTGGATTGTGAGGGGCATATAAAAGATGAAAATATAAAAGCTTGTATAGAAGAAATACAGAATTATTGTTTGCAGGTGGTGTGGTTAGGCTCTTATCCCAAGGGACAACAATAAACAATTTTTTAAAAAACACGCCTGTTTTAAGGTCTCAATTAGCAGAAATTTTTCGTCTTTCAGAAGATAATTTAATTGATAAATTAAAACTGTCTCACAAAGAGTTAACCCGTTTGAGTTATGATATTTATGTTTTAAAAGAAAATAAGTTTATAAAAAATAAATTTGCTACTATTTTAAAAGCTGAGGTTCTTCACGATTTACCTTCTAAAAGAAAAAATTTTTATCTGATCTGTCTTAATAAAAATAGAATTTTTAAAAGAAATAACCCTTTTCTAAAAGAACTTTTGCTTTATATTTTAACTCACGAATTAGTTCATCTGGTAAGATTTATAAGATATGAAAGTAGTTTTTATTTTAAAAATAAATGGCAAGAGGAAAAAACTGTTCATAAGATTACCAAAGAACTTTTAAAAAATTTAAAATTTTTGCCTCGTATGGAAGAAATTTTGAATTATTTTGATAAAATTTATTCTTAGGAGGTGAGGAAGATGCCTATTTATGAATATGAATGTAAAAAATGTGGAAAGCACCTGGAAGTCTGGCAAAAAATAACAGAAGAGCCTTTAAAAGTCTGTCCTGAATGCGGAGGTGAACTGATAAAATTGATAAGTGAAAGTGGATTTATTTTAAAAGGAACAGGCTGGTATGTAACAGATTATGCCAGAAAAGAAAAAGAAAAAAAAGAAACCAAGAAGAAAGAAAATACTTCTAAGAGTAAATAAGTGTTATATGAAGATTTAATTTATTTATGGCTTTCTTTTTTGATTTATGAATTTTTGCCTTCCTTCTCTTCTCCCTTTTCTTTTTCAGTATTAATAATAATTTTTTTGATTAAAGAATTTTTTTTCTTTTCATTTATTTTGTTATTGAGAAAAAAGATACCATCAGATTATATTTCCACAGGATCTATTTTAGAAAAATTTTTGATATTTATAGTTTTTGTTTTATACTTTTTTGATTTAACATTTTTCAACTTAAAATCTATAATAGATCAGTATTATTTTTCTTCTTTAATAGCTTTTCTATGGTTTTTACACTATTTCTTAGCTATGAAAATTTTTTTGTTCAGATTTACTTTTAATTATTTAAAACTATTATCGGGTCTGGTTTCTCCCATTTTAGTTTTAATAGCTATTGAAAACATTTTAGATTTACTGGGAATAGCGGTAAAAAGTTTTGACTGGTTGTTATTGTTTTTTATTTTGTTTTTTGCTCCTGTTTTTATGATCAAACTCTGGCCGGTGTATCCTTTAAAGGATGGATTTTTAAGAGATTTAATTCTTTTCTTTTTGAAAAAGAATAAAGTAAAAGTGAGAGATATTTATGTTCTTGGAGACATAGGTAGACGTGTTTATACAGCAGGAGTAGTAGGATTTCCCGGAGGTTTAAAATATTTATTTTTTTCGCAACATCTATTAGATATTCTTACTCCTGAAGAGATTCTTGGAGTAGTAGCTCATGAAATAGGGCACATTAAAAAGAAACATGCCTTTTGGCTTTTATTACTTATAATTAATTTACCCTTATTTCTTATGACAATTTTGTTATTTATTCTATCAATCATTCATCAAATATATCCCAATTTTATAGAGATGTTAAACAAACAACACAGAATTTATCTTGAAATTGAGATAGGTACATTTTTTACTCTTTTTGCTTATATCTATATAAGATATATCTTTTCATTTTTTCTAAGACAGTTTGAAAGAGAAGCGGATTTACAATCTTTAATTTTGATAAAAGATCCTCGTCCTTTAGTTTCAGCGTTGTTTAAAATAGGAGAAATTACAGGGCAATTGTATAAAAAGAGCTGGCATCACTATGGTATTTATGAAAGGATTGAATTTCTTAAACATAGTCATTTAAATTTTGATACAAATCAGATAAGAAAGCAGTCTTTCAAAATAAGGTGGATAATTATATTTTGGATTTTAATAAACTTTTTAATTTCTTCTGTTTTTTATTCTGAAAGTATAGCAAATCTGGTTTATAAATTTTTAGGAATTCAATTTTTATTGACATCTTTATAAATTGTCCTAAAATTTAGGTAGCTTGTATTTGAATTTTTGATAATAGAATGTTAAAAGGAAAATACAAAAATTATACAGATCTTTATATTTATATATTCAAAAACAGTCATCCAGAGCTTAAAAATTTAGAGGATGAGGATTTCATTGGTGTTTGGGAGGAAGATGGAGTAGGGGTTTTATTTTTTCATAAACCAAAGGATGATTTGATACAAGAATTATCTAAAAAATACAATTTAGAGCTTGAACTTAAAGATAAAGTTCCTTATGATAAATGGAATGAAAATCGTTTCCCTAAACCTTTAGAAATAGGAAACTTAAAGATTGCTCCTATTTGGTGCGAAGGTAAATGGGATCTGGTTTTTGATCCCAGTGTGGTTTTTGGAGAAGGAGGGCATCCTACTACTGTTATGATGCTTGAATTAAGCTGGGAATTTTATAAAAATTTTTGTAAACCTGACCGTGTTTTGGATATAGGTTGTGGAAGTGGTATTTTAACTCTTTTTTGGGCTAAACTCGGGTCTAATTTGGTCTCCATAGACATAAATCCTTTATGTATAAAAGTAACAAAACATAATTTAGCTTTAAATGGTCTTTTAAATAAAGCAGAAGTAATAGAAGGAAATATTAAAAAGCTTTTACCTTTAAAAGCAGATCTTGTATTGGGAAACCTGTATAAAGGGCTTTTGTTAGACCTTTTTGGACTCCCTTCTTTTTGGACTTCACCTTATTATTTGCTTTCTGGATTTTCTGTAGCTATGGAAAGAGAGCTTAAAGACGCTTTAAAACCATATTCTGCAGAAATTATTTTAAGAAAAGAGATGAATAACTGGGTTTGCTGGCTTTTGAAGAATAAAAAGATAAAGGGGGATTAGATGCTTCTTGCTGTAGATATAGGCAATACATCTACAGTTTGTGGAGTTTTTGAGGAAAAAGGAAATATTACTGCTTTGTTCACTTTTAAAACAGAAATTCCTGTTTCTTCTGAAGAAATTTTGATTAAATTGAAAAACTTCTTAGAGCTTTATAAAATAAAATTGAGAGATATAAAAGGATTATCTATTGCCTGTGTAGTTCCTTCTGCGCTCAATTATTGGGTGGAGATGGGAAAAAAATGGTTAGCAAGAGAGGTTTTAGTAGCAGACCATACCACAGTAGATATTCCAATGGATTTATTATATCCTTCTGAAGTAGGAGCGGATAGATTAATAAATGCTCTGGCAGGTTGGGAGAAATATAAAACTTCATTAATTATAGTGGATTTTGGAACAGCTATTACCTTTGATTGCATTTCTGAAAAAGGAGTTTATTTAGGAGGTGCTATTGCTCCAGGGCTTTTCATTTCTGCAGAAGCTTTATTTAAAAAAACAGCCAAATTACCCAAGATAGATCTAAGTGAAATTCCATTGCAAACTATAGGGAAAGATACCATATCTGCTTTAAAAACAGGACTTCTTTATGGATTTACAGGTCTTACAGATTATTTAATAGATAAACTTTCTAAAGAAATGGGAAGTAGTCCCAAGGTTATAGCTACAGGAGGCATGGCTAAATTTATAGTGCCTCTGTCTAAAAAAATAGAAAAAATAGATCCCTATTTAACCTTAGAGGGTCTTTACTATTTATGGAAACAAAAAAAACCGTAGCCATAGTTTCTCCTGCTAACTTTCCGTCTAAGGAAAAATATGAAAAAGGGTTAGAGATTTTAAGACAATACTCTATTCCTTTTAAAAGCTATGTAGATTTTTCAAAAACATCCCCAGGGTTTAAAGCGTTTCTATTATATGAATTGATTACTAATAAAGACTTTTTTTATATTTGGACAGCACGAGGAGGTTTTGGTTCAATAAAATTATTACCATATTTAGATGAATTATTAAGTGATGTAAAAAATTTGAAATTTCATCCTTATTTAATAGGATTTAGTGATATTACGGCTTTGCATCTTTATTTTTATAAAAAATTTAACAAACCAGGTATCCATGCTCCTATGATAGCTGATTTACCCAATTTAGATAAAAATACAACAAAAAAACTTTTTGAAATTTTATTTAGGGATAAGAATATCTATTTAGAGGGTAAAGGTTATCAGGAAGGAGAAATTGAGGGTGTTTTATTAGGGGGAAATCTTATTACTATAGCAAGTTTATGCGGAACACCTTATTTCCCTTATGTTGATGGTATAATTCTGTTTATAGAAGATATAAACGAAAAACTTTATCGTTTAGAAAGGGCTTTGATTCAGGCAATTTTTACTTTGGGAAAGGAGAAGATAAAGGCTTTGATAATAGGGGATTTAGGAGGAGAAGATCCTCTAAATTTTTTGGGAAATATTAAAGAATTTTTGCCTCAGCACATGCCTATTGGTTATGAATTTCCTATAGGCCATAATTCTAAAAATTATCCTGTAATCATAGGCAAAAGAGCTTATTTAAAAATTAAAAATAACAAAGCAGAACTTTATCAAAAAAATTTTTTTCTTGACAACTTTTTAAAATGATTTTATAAAATATAAAAATACAAGCTAAAATTGCAGGAGGTTTAAGCATGGAATTTGATGAGGATATTTTGCAGGATTTTTTGGTAGAAGCAAAAGAAACTATAGAAAACTTAGAAGAAGGTTTTATAGAATTAGAAAAAGATAAATCAAATTTAGAAGTCATAAGGTCTATATTTCGAAGTATGCACTCTTTGAAAGGGGCTGCAGGATTTTTCGGTTTTAAAAGTCTGGAAAGCATAGCTCATTTTTCAGAAGATATTTTATCAAAATTGAGAGACGGGCTTTTAGAGCCCACAGAAGAGATAATAGATATATTATTAAAAGCAGTAGATTGGATAAAATATATTATAAACCATATAGAACAAAACAAAACAGAACCCATAGATGATAATTTGTTAGAATTTTTAGTAGAAATATCAAATTTCAATGAAAAATTGAAAAAACAGATAGGAGGCAAAGGTAAAGAAGAGCCTAAGGAAGAGGCTAAGAAAGAAAAGGTTGAGGAGGCTAAGGAAGAAGCCAAGGAAGAGAAAAAAGAGGAGGCAAAACCTGAAGAAAAAGAGAAAAAAGAAGTCAAGGAAGAAAAACAGGTCCCTTCAAAAGAAGTGAAACCTGCAGTAAAGGATGCACCTAAAAAAGAAAAAAAGGAAGCTATAGCAACACCTCACATAGAATTAACAGAAACTCACATTAAAGTGGATGTTAAACTTTTAGATCAGCTTATGAATTTAGCAGGAGAGCTTGTTCTTGCAAGAAACAGGGTGGTTCAACTCGCTCAAAAAATCATGGATGAGGATTTAACCAGAAGTGTTCAGGCTTTATCCATGATCACAACTGAGATGCAGGAAGCCATAATGAAAACCAGAATGCAACCTATAGGAACAGTATTTAATAAATTTCCGAGAATTGTAAGGGACCTTTCTAAAGCTCTTGGTAAAAAAGTGAATTTACAGCTGGAAGGAACAGAGACAGAGCTTGATAGATCTATTATAGAAGCAATTAAAGATCCTCTTACACATCTTGTTAGAAATGCTATAGATCACGGTATAGAACCTCCTGATGTAAGAGTTCAGGTGGGTAAACCTCCTGAGGGTAATTTAATTTTAAGAGCTTATCAAGAAGGTGGACAGGTGGTTATTGAAATTGAGGATGATGGAAAAGGAATAGATATAGAAAAGATAAGAAAGAAAGCCATAGAAAAAGGATTTATGACAGTTGAAGAGGCAGAAAAAGCCTCTGAAAAAGAACTTTTGTCTCTTATATTTAAACCTGGATTTTCAACAGCGGAAAAGGTTACTCAGGTTTCTGGTCGCGGTGTGGGTATGGATGTTGTAAAAACCAATATAGAAAAATTGGGTGGATCTATAGAAATAGATACTGTGTATGAAAAAGGAACCACTGTTAGAATTAAAATACCTTTAACTCTTGCTATCATTCCTGCACTTATTGTAACATCACAAGATTACAGATATGCTATACCTCAGGTGAATTTAAAAGAGCTGGTAAATATTGATCCTGAAAAAGATCTTCTTAAGGTTGGAGATACAGAATTTTACAGACTCAGAGGAGAGATTATCCCTGTGCTAAGGTTATCTCAAATTTTAAAACATAATGGAAAAGATCAAAATCAAAAAAATTTGGTGATTTTAACTACAGGTGAAAGATTAGTTGGACTATTGGTAAGTAAAATATTCAACTCTGAAGAAATAGTGGTTAAACCTCTTGGTAAGTGGTTTAAAAACATACCTATCTATTCTGGTGCCACTATAATGGGAGATGGTAAATTGGCATTAATTCTTGATGTAGTGGGTTTATCTAAGTATATAGGTTTAAGTATAGAAGAAGTGGAAAAAACTCAGGATATACAAGCTGTTAAAAGAAAAGTTTCAGGAGAAGAGACCTATTTTATTTTAATATTTGAAATAGGAGAAGAAAGGCTTGCTCTTCCTATCGCTCTTATATCAAGACTTGATAAAATAAAAGCCGAAGACCTTCAATTTGTCGGTGGAAAAGAGGTAATTATATACAATGAAGAAGTTATTCCAATTATAAGGCTGGAAAACTATCTTCCTTTACAGGGGCTTCCATCTCAAGAAGAATATAATGTTTTATTTTTTACAGAAAGGGATAAAACATGTGGAATTTTATGTTCAAATATTGTTGACACTTTTGAAACTACTTTGGAGGTTGAAGAAGGGCTTTATAAACATCCTGGAATTTTAGGACATAGAATAATAGATGGAAAGACTGTTTTATTTATTGATGTTTATAAAATAATAGAAATGTATGATCCTGAGTGGTTTATTGTAAAGGAAGAAGATGTGCAGCCCAGAAAGATTTTGTTAGTTGAGGATTCTCCATTTTTTAGAAATATGATGAAAAACTATTTGGAAACTGCAGGGTATCAGGTTGAAGATGCTGAAAATGGTAAAGAGGCGTTAAATAAGCTAACTATAGATCCCAATTTTGATATTATCATTACAGATATAGAAATGCCAGAAATGGATGGTTTTGAACTTATAAAAGTTTTAAAAAGTGATCATAATTTAAATAAGATACCAATTATTGTAGTTACAGCTTTAGCAGGAGAAGATATCAAGAAAAAGGTCTTTGAACTGGGAGCAGAGGGGTATGAAGTTAAATTGCAAAGAGATAGAGTATTGGAAACTATTAAAAATCTTTTGTCTAAATAGATTTAAGGAGGAGGCTGTGTAATGACTTTAGCAAAAAAAGAAGACCTGAAACTTGAAGAAAAAGAAATCTCAAGACTTGGTATTCAAAAAACTCAAACTTTTGTTACCTTTTATATGGGAGATTTTTTGTTTGGAATTTCAGCTGATAAAATAATGGAAATTAACAAGGATTTAGAAATTACTCCAGTTCCTTTAGCAGAGGATTACATTTTGGGAATAATGAATTTAAGAGGGCAGATTGTTACTGTTATGAATCTTGCAAAAAAGATAAAACTTTATACTGATATAACTCCTAAAATCAATTTGATCATCAAAAATGAAGAGGAGGTGCCAGTTTCTTTTGTTGTAGAGAGAATAGGTGATATTTTGGAAATACCAGTAAATAAACTTGAAAGAACTCCTGAAAGGTTGGAAGGGCTTGCTAAGGAATACATAAAAAATGTATATCAACTTCCTGATAAGCTTGTTTTAATGCTTGATGTTGAAAAGGTGATAGAGGGTTAAAATTTGTTAAGAGGAGGAATTTAATGAACGCACAAAAAGTAACAGATTCTATCAAAAAAGCCATTGAAGAAGTTGTTGGTATGTATTTAATGGACAAACCGAATTTGAAGGAAACTAAGGTTAAAAAAGATGATAGTGGTCTTAAGGATATTTCGGTTATAGTAGGCCTTGCTTCTGATAAACTTGAAGGCGTTCTTATAGTAAGTTATGATAAAGAGATAATTTTCGATTTTATGAAAAATATACTTGGTGAAGAAGTTAAAGAGATCAACAAAGAGGTTATTGATGCAAGTGGAGAGATGACCAATCAGATTTCAGGTGTTTTTAGAAGAGAACTGGAAAAAGCTGGGCTTATTTTAGAAGGCTCCACCCCTTCTATTGTTACAGGAAACGATCATAAAATAGAAATACCAAGCAAAATTCCAAGAATGGCTTTTCTTTTTGAAATAAATGGGAAAGAACTTTTGGTAGAATTTGGTTTAACAAGAAAATAAAAATTTAATTAAAATAATTTTAATAATAGGAGGAAGAAAGTATGTTTAAAAATTGGAGTATTGCTAAAAAATTAATTTTTGGTTTTGGTTTGGTGATTTTTATAACAATATTGATGTCCGGCATTTCTATGTATTTTTTGTTTAATTTAAAAAACGATGTTTTATATATACATGAAAGAGCTAAAAATTTACATAAATTGAGAGAAATAAAAGAAAAAATATTTAAAGATTTTCAAGATAATTTATTAGGATTTTTAATTGTTAAAAACACTACCCAGAAGAAGAAATATTACAATAAATTTTTAGAAGCAGGACAGGAATATAACAAAATTTTAAAGTATTTAAGAAAACATATAAAATCTTCTGAAGGTAAAGAATATTTAAATAATATTGTTAACTCTATAATAGATTTAGAAAAGTATAATAATAAAGCTATCAAGCTTAGTGTTTCAGGAAAAAGAGAAGAAAGCATTGCATTATACGAAAAAGAAATTATTCCCAGAATTAATAAAATATATGAAAGCATGAATGAGTTAGAAAATTTTTATCAAGAAAATTTACATAATAAAGTAATGGAAAGCTTAAAATATTTTCAAAATTCTATAACTGTGATGTTAATTTTTACAAGTTTGGCATTTTTCTTGAGTATTTTTCTTGCTTTAATTATTTCAAGTTCTATTAATAAACCTGTTCAAAAACTTAAGAGTGTTCTTGAGAGAATAAAAGAAGGTGATTTAAATGCAGAAATAGATATAGATAGTAAAGATGAAATTGGACTAATAGCTATAGCTATAAAAGAAACCATTGAGAGATTAAAACATGTTATAAGTGATGTTAGAAATGTGTCAAGAGATATAGTCAATTTTTCAGGAAAACTAAGTGGGATTACAAATGAGTTCAGTAATAATTTAAATATGCAGGCAGAAAAAGCTACACAAATTGCTTCCTCTGCAGAAGAAATGAGTATAACTATAGTTGATATCGCTAAAAACACAAATAACATTTTAGAAAACAGTAAAAACACAGCCGAGGTGTCTAAAAAAGGTGAAGAAATGACTCTTAAGACTGCTGAAGAAATAAAAACCATAGAACAGGCTGCTGAAAAGCTTCAGAGTATTATGGGTGATTTGGAAGAACGTTCAAAAACAATAGAAAATGTGTTGACTTTTATCAAAGATGTAGCAGAGCAAACTAATTTACTTGCTTTAAATGCCACTATTGAAGCAGCAAGGGCAGGGGAGCATGGAAAGAGCTTTGCAGTGGTAGCAGGTGAGATTAGAAAACTTGCTGAGAGAACAAATAAGTCCACAGATGAAATTGGACAGATGATTAAGGAGATACAAGTAGTAGTGAGTAATGTTAAAGGAGCTGTGGATGATATTAATAAGAAAGTTGCTTCAGGAGTGAAGTTGTCTGAGGAAACCTCTGAAATTTTAAAGGAGATAACAAAACAATCTGAATCGCTTCAGGAGATGATACAGAGTATAGCAAGTGCAACAGAGGAGATGTCTACAGTTGCAGATCAGGTATCTCAGGATATTAACAGTGTGGCTCAAGCTTCTCGTGAAATGACTCAAGGAGTTGAAGAAATTATTAAAACAGTTGAAAACATGTCTAACCTTAGTATAAAACTAAATAAATCAATAGAATTTTTTAAAATGGATAAAGATGTAAGTGGTGAAAAATGTCCAAATTTAGAAAGGTGTCCATTTTTTGGTGATCGTTTAGAAAACATGCCAGCTACAGCAGAGCTTCTTAAGAGTGAATACTGTCTTGGAGAGGGTAAAAATTATAAAGAATGTGCGAGATATATAGTAGCTTCCACCTTAGGTAAAGAATTTGTTCCTCCAGATTTATTTCCTCACCAAAAGGAGAGGGCTTTGGAAATAATTAAAGCAAATAAAAAATAAAATTTAAAAATGCTTTTAGATTATTTAGCAGAAAAATCTCCTTTATCCTTTGAAAATTATATGGAAATTTGCCTTTTTCATCCTGAGTATGGTTATTATGCTAAAGGTAATCTCCCTGGTAAAAAGGGAGATTACCTAACTTCTCCATGTGTTCACAGGGTTTTTGGAGCAACAATGGCTAATCAAATAATAGAAATATATGAAATTTTGGAAAAACCAAAAGATTTTACCATTGTTGAAGCTGGTGCAGGTCAGGGTTATCTTACTTTTGATATGTTAGAATATCTTAATAAAAAAGGTTATGATTTTTTTTATATAATTGTTGAGCCTTTTTCCTCTATTAAAGCTGTTCAAGAAGAAACTTTGGCGGCTTTTAAAAATAAAATAAAATGGATAAAAAGTTTAGAAGAATTGCCAGAATTTAAAGGGGTTTTTATTTCTAATGAACTTTTTGATTCATTTCCAGTAAAAGTTATACAAAAAAATACCTCTAAGATAAAAGAAGTATGGCTTGAAATAAAAAAAGATGGAACTATAAAAGAAATTTTTAAAGATTTGGAAGATGAAGAGATTTTAAAAAGATTAAAACCATATTTTCATCTTTGGATAGAGGATTATAGGACAGAGGTTTGTGTAAAAATAAAAAATTTTTATAAAATTTTATCCCAGAAGCTTAAAGAGGGATTTATTGTTACCATAGATTATGGATACCCCAGAGCGGATTATTATTCTCCTGAAAGATATAAAGGAACTTTGTATTGTTATTACAGGAATAGAGTTATAGATAATCCTTATTTTAAACCCGGAGAGACAGATATAACTTCCCATGTTGATTTTACTCTTCTTAAAGAGCTGGGAGATAAATATGGTTTTTTCACAACAGGATTTACTCAGCAAGGATCCTTTCTGGTATCTCTTGGTATTGAGAAGGTTCTTTATGAGATTTCAGATGTCAACTGGAGAGATATAGAAGCCTTGAAATTTCTTATTTTTCCTCAAGGTTTTGGAAGCTCTCACTGGGTTTTAATTCAAGGTAAACTTCTCAATAAAAATTTTAAAGGATCTCTAAAAGGGTTTACTCTTAGTAATAGAGCTTATTTATTATAAATGGAAAAAGAAAACTTTATAGAAATCTATGTAGATGGCTGCTGTCTGGGTAATCCAGGACCTGGGGGATGGGCTTGTATTATTAAAAAAAATAATGAAGAAATAATTTTGACAGATGGAGAACCCTTTACTACAAACAATCAGATGGAGCTCAAAGCTGTTATTTCAGCTTTAAGCTATTTTAAAGAACCTCGTAAAATTAAAATCTATACCGATTCAGAATATGTTTTAAAAGGAATTACTCAGTGGTTAGCTTTATGGAAAAAAAGAGGTTTTAAAACATCACAGGGAACACCTGTTAAAAATAAAGAACTTTGGGAGACTTTAGAAAAACTAACCAATTTTCATCAGGTTGAATTTATAAAAGTTTCTGCACATAGTGGAAATTTTTACAATGAAAAAGCAGATAGAATTGCTAAAAAGAGCGCTAAAAAATGGAAGAAAAAATTTTAGTGGGAATAACAGGAGCAAGTGGAGCTATTTATGCTTATTATTTTTTAAAAGAATTAAAAAATTTAAATTTTTCTGTAGAGGTTATTATTACTAAAGCAGGGAAAAAAGTCTGGGAATATGAGCTGGAAAAACCTGTAGAGGAAATTTTTAAATTTGCTGATAGGATTTATCAAGAAGATGAAATTTCAGCTCCTCCTGCCAGCGGTTCTAATTCTTATTTTGGTATGGTTATCATTCCCTGCACAATGGGAACACTATCTGCTATATCACAAGGAAATGCCAGAAATCTTTTACAAAGAGCAGGAGACGTAATGCTTAAGGAAAGAAAACCTTTAATTTTAGTTATAAGGGAAACTCCTTTAAATTTTATTCATATTAAAAACATGGAAATTTGTACTCAGGCAGGAGCAGTAATTTTCCCTGCTATGCCTTCTTTTTATCACAAACCTAAAAACTTAGAAGAGTTAATAAGTCAATTTGTTAAAAGAATTTTTCAATTTTTAGGATTTAAGCCCAAAAATTTAAAAGCTTGGCAAAATTTAAATACGGAATAAGACAATTAAGAAACTTCCTACTAAAATCAGACTCCCTAAGATTCCTAAAATATTTCCATAATTTACAAAAAGAGTCTTTTTATAAAAAGGTTTTACTTTTCCAAAAAGAATAGCTTCTTTTTCAAGTTGAGTTTGTTTTAAGACTTTTCCTGTGGGATCAATTATTCCTGTTATCCCTGTATTTGCCACTTGAAGAGTATATCTTCTTGCTTCCACAGCTCTTATTACAGCCATCTGAAAATGTTGATAAGGAGCAGAGGTTTTATCAAACCAAGCATCATTTGTGGCAATATAAATTAACTGAGTATTTTCCTTAGCTCTTTTTTGTAAAATTTTAGAAAAAGCACTTTCAAAACAAATAAGAGGGGTAACTTTTATAAAACCAGAACTTAAAGGCACAGTAAGATTTTTGGAAAACCCTGGCTTTATTATATCAGAAACTACAGAAATATGTTTTAAAAATGGAAAATAATTTCCTAAGGGAATATATTCTCCAAAAGGAACAAGATGCTCTTTATCATAGAGATCTACAAAATTTTCACCATCCCACACTATAAGACTATTATAGACCTTAGGTTTGCCCTGAGTATAACTTAATCTAAAGGTTCCAAAAATTATTTTTGGAATCTTTCCTAATTTTTGACTTTCTTTTTTTAGATTATCTAAGTATGAAAGTAAATAAAGAGTAGGTTCCTTTTCATAGGGAAAATAAAAAGGAAAAGCTGTTTCAGGAAAAAGAATAAGATCAGGTTTTTCTTTTATAGCAGAAAAGCTTAATTTACGATAAACTTTTAAAGAATAGGCAATTTCCTTAGCTTCTTTTATCTCCTGAGGGACATTTCCCTGTAATAAAGCTACTTTCAAACATTGTTTCTTATGTAAAATTTTATTTTCCCAATTATTTTTGGAAATTATTCCATAAATAAAAAACAGACTTATAAAAAAGATAAAAAGAAAATTGTTAAAACTGAAAAATTTTTTTAAATTTTTTTCAATAAAAAAAATGTTTATAAGAAAATAAAAATAATAATTTATAAAAACAACTATTAGAGTCAAACCCCAGACACCCCAGATATCTGCTGATTGAAGTAAAAGAGAGAAATTGCTCAAAAGATATCCCAACTGCCCCCAAGGAAAACCTGTTAAAAGTTTACTTCTTAGGTATTCAGTTCCTGAAAAAGATAATGCCAAGAATAAACCTTTTATAAAGTTGGGTTTTTCAAAGATTTTGATTTTAAAAGTTGTATAAAAAAGCAAAATAAAATATAAAGCCAGATAAGAAGACAAAAGTAATAAAAGAAAAAAAGAAACTATAAAAAATATATGGCCGTATTTAACAAGAGTATAAACTATCCAATAAAGAAGGGTAGAAAAATGTCCGATTCCAAATAAAAAACTTAAAAATATAACTTCTTTGGGATTTTTAGTATAACTAAACACCAGAAATAAAGGGACCAAGGCACATAAGCTTAGTAAATAAAGGTTCCATTTTGGAAAAGCAAGGGTTAAAAGTAAAGCAGACAGAATAGTAAAAGAGATGTTATACCAATTAAAAAATTTTTTTGACATAAGGGAATTTATTTCTCTTTATTTTCCACAATTTTTAATCTTATAAGATCTATTTTTCTTTGATTAGATTTCAGGATTTCTATTTCTAAAGGAGGAATTTTTATTTTTTCTCCAACCTTAGGAATTTTTTTAGTGTGTTCTATAATAAGTCCTGAAACAGTTTCATATTCTCCCTTGGGAAGTTCTATATTTAAACATCTTTCCAGTTCTCTTATTTTAAAAGTTCCTGGCAAAACAATCCATCCCTCTGCATCTGGATGGGGGCAGGTGACTTCTTTTTTTAGAATCTCTTTCAGAATATCTTTTAAACAAAGCATACCTGTTAATTCTGAATGTTCATCTACTACAAAAGCTACTTCTGTTTTGCGGTCTACCATTTTTTCAAAGGCTGAAATTACAGATATATTTTCTGGTATAATTAAAGGTTCTTTAACCCATTCAGTCCAATTAAAAATACTTATTCCCATACCTCTTGCCAGATCTTTTAAAGATATAAAACCTACAAGATTATCTAAAATATTTTTATAAACAGGATAAAAATAATGAGGAGATTGAGAAATAAGCCTTTGTACCTCTTCCCAGTCAAAAGAAAGATCAAGACCTATTAATTCATTTCTTGGTATAACAAACTCTCTAACCTCTAAATTCTTTAAATTCAGAAAATTGAGAATAAGTTTTTCTTCAAAATCAGTAACAACTTTTTCTTCTTTATAATCTTCAAGTAATTCTTTTATTTCTTCTTCTACTTCTGCAAGTTCTGAGGTTTTTCTTTTGAAAAGAAATTTTAAAATATCAAAAAAAGAGTCGTTTTCCATAGAAATTAGAAAATATCTTGATTTTCTAACCAGTTTACATAATTTTTAACAGCTTTTTCCAATTCATACATAGATTTATTATAACCCACTTTTCTTAATTTAGTAATATCAGCTTGCGTGAAATATTGATATTGTTTTCTTAAATATTCAGGCATATCAATATATTCTATATTAGGAGAAAGACTTAAAGCTGAAAATACTGCTAAAACCAGATCTTTAAAAGATCTTGCTTTGCCTGTTCCTACATTAAAAATGCCTTTAATTTGTGGATTTTCCAAGAAAAAAAGGGTAACTTCTACTGCATCTTTTACATAAATAAAATCTCTTAGCTGTTCTCCATCTTTATAATCAGGATGATAAGACTTAAATAATCTCACTTTACCTTCTTTTTTAATTTGTTCATAAGCTTTTAAAACCACACTTCTCATCTCACCTTTGTGAAATTCTTTTTCTCCAAAGACATTAAAATATTTCAAACCTACTACTTTATTTAAAAGACCATTATAATAAAGCCAGAGATCAAAAAGCTGTTTTGAAAAACCGTAAGGATTAAGAGGTTTAAGCTTAGGTATAAAGCTTTCGTCATCAGAAAAACCAAGAGACCCATTTCCATAAGTAGCGGCTGAGGAGGCATAAATAAAGGTTATATCATTTTCTAAAGCAAAAAGAGTCAATTTTTGAGAGTATTTATAATTGTTGAGATAAAGATAATGTAAATCTTTTACCGTAGTATCACTGCAAGCTCCAAGATGAATGATAGCAGAAATTTCTTTGAAATGTCCTTTTTCTATAAGATTTAAAAAATCGTCTTTATCCAGATAATCCAAAAATTTTAAACCTATGAGATTTTTCCATTTAATACCCTCTTTTAAATGATCTACAATAATTATTTTATCTTCTCCTCTTTGATTTAGAGCTTCAACAACATTAGATCCTATAAATCCAGCACCACCTGTAACTACTATTTTACATGTTTTCATTAATAACCTCACTTTGTTAAAATTTAATAAAAATAAGATTCATTATACCAGTAATTAAAGTCATTAATATAATGGGGATAAGGACAGTTTTGATAAATTGTCCTTCCTCTTTTCCTTTTACCCCTATAGTAGCAGCAGCATTAGTAATTTTAGCAGGAGTAATAGCAGAAGCTATACCACCTCCTACAGCATGAGCTGCATAAATCCACATAAAAGCACCTGCTCCAACTGTAGAAATTGTAGCATCCCATTGAATTTTTGCAAAAAGAACATTGGAAGCTGTCTCACTACCTCCTACAAATGCTCCTATTAAACCAAGGAAAGGAGCAGCCAAAGGATAAGCAGAACCTAATAAATTAGAAAGAGCAAGAGCAATAATACGATCCATATTAAATTCTTTAAAATAAGGAGAAGGAACCAATTTTCCATTTACCACATCCATAGCAGACCATGCCATAATAAAAGCTACTGCAAAAAATAAAGAATAAGCCAGAAAAGGACCCGGAGTTCTTTTTAACCAGATTTTAAAGGTATTTTTTAATTGCTGTGAATTTGGTCTTAAAATAAAGATAGATATAATGCAAACTACCATAATCCAAAACCATACATTAGCCATAATATTAAGATCAGCTTTTTTATCTGCAAAGATATGTATGACTTCTGCTTTTCCTAAAACTTGGGCAAGTTTTACTTTGATGGATTTCATGTTTACAATAAAGGAAATAACAATAAGCAAAATAAAAGGAGAACAGGATTTAAAGGTATTTATATCAAATCTTTCAGATTTTTTTTCATAAATATTATTGCTTTTTAATTTATAATAAAAATATACAAAAATCATGGTAGCAAAGCCAGAAACAATTCCAATAATTTCCACAGGAACCAATTTAAAAGTAGCACAAAGAAGAGCTGTGCCTGATAAAATTAAACCAGCTAAAAGGGCAGGTAAAAAATTTTTTCTAATAGCATAAAAACCACCTACAGCGTAAAGCATAAGAAAGGAAAAGCATACAGAAATTACAGGTAAAAAAACTGTGATTTTAAAAGTAAAATCTGAGATAAAACTTTGAGGATTATCAATTCCAGGAGGTCTTATACCAAAAGCAGTCCAGGCAATTTTAGAAGGAAGTGTAATAGGGATAGAAAAGAGAGCAAAAGATGTTAAAGGATCATAACAAAGAATACTTACAGCAATTGCTGCTAAAGAGGAAAATCCAAGAATTCTAAAGATAGGAGGAAACATGGCAGGAGTTACCATTCCAAGAGCTGTGGACAAAGAACCAAATCCCATTCCTATAAAAAGAGTTTGTTCTTCTTTGGTTTTAACAATACCTTTTATATAATCAATAATCCTTTTTAAATCTCCAGTTTCTTTCATAAGAAAGATAAGAAACATAGTAAAAGCAACAGCTAAGGTAATTCCTAAGGCTTTAACAATACCCATTAAACTTGCTCCTAATACTACATTCCAAGGGGTATGGAAATAATATACAGCAATAAACATTGCTAAAATCCAACCTATTATAGAAACAAAAGTTCCTGATCTATGAAAAAATATCATACCAATAAGAACAATTAACAGAGGTAAGATAGCCCCCAAAAAATGCATATTCACCTCCTTTTATTCAAAGGATTATTGTTAAAAACAGTATTTAAAAAGAACTTTTATATCATATATTTAAAAATTTTCAAATTTAAAATAAAAAATTCCCTAACCAAAAAGTTACCACTTTGCAGGTTAAAGAAGTCTTGACATTCTAAAATAGTAATCAAGTGTGCCATTTTAAAATTGTAACCACAAGATTTATTAAATAGGTTGACAAAATAAGAAATTGTTATTAAATTAGGACAAAACTAAAAATTAGGAGGGGTACTGTGCCACATCATAAATCAGCTAAAAAGGCTTTAAAACAGAGTGAAAAAAGAAGGCTAAGGAATAAAGCTTTTAAAAGTAGAGTGAAAACAGAAACTAAGAAATTTTTAGCCTATTTACAGATTGGTGATTTTGAAAAAGCTGAACAGCAATTGAGAGTGGTTCAGAGTTTGCTTCATAAAGGAGTAAGTAAAGGTATTTTTCACTGGAAAAAAGCAGGCAATAAGATTTCTAAATTGTTTGAAAAATTCAATAAAGCTAAACTTCAAACTACAACCCAGTAAATAAGGGGATGTAGCTCAGGTGGGAGAGCGCCGGAATCGCACTCCGGAGGTCGGGGGTTCGACTCCCCTCATCTCCAAGTATAGGTAGTCTAAGGGAATTCAACTAAATCTAAAAAATTAGATAAAATCAGCTTTTCACAACTCTTGACTTTCCAAAAAACTCCAATAAAATTCAATATTATCTAACATTTTAGGAGTTAATTTTGGAGTTATTTTTTAAAACTCCGTTTTCGGTAACTCCACTTCTAAAGGTTAATAAAAATCTACCTTTTTAGGATCTCTTAAATTGCCAAATAAAGTTTAAGTTACTCCACTTAACCCAAGACAATTTTAAAACGGGAGTTTAAAATGAAAGGCAAGTTAATAGATGCTTTGCTTAGAAGCCTAAAGCCGAAAGAAAAACCTTACAAAATTGTAGATGGATCAGGATTATTTATCTGGGTAACTCCTGCAGGTTCAAAGCTCTGGAGATTAGATTATCGTTTTAATGGTAAAAGAAAAGCCCTTGCTCTTGGAAGATATCCAGAAATAAGTCTTGCAGAAGCCAGAGAAATAGCTTTTGAGATGAGGAAACTTATTGCTAAGGGAATAGATCCAGCTCGAAAGAGAAAGGAAGAAAAATTAGCTAAATACAATACTTTTGAGGCTATAGCCAGAGAATATTTTGAAAAAATGAGTAAAGTTTGGTCACCAGATCATTATAAAACCCAGGTTTATAGACTTAATAAATATCTCATTCCTTCTCTTGGCTCAATGCCTATTAATGAAATCAAAGCTCCTCATCTTCTTGATTGTGTAAGACCTTTAGAAAAGCGTGGCAAGCTGGAAACAGCCCGGAGAATTTTACAGATTGCTGGACAAGTAATAAGATATGCTATAGCTACAGGTAGGGCTGAATATGATCCTACTCCATCCCTTAGAAGGGGTCTTCCATCAGCACCTGAAAGACATTTACCAGCTGTCACAGATCCTGAGAAACTTGCAGGGATTTTAAAAGCTATATGGAGCTATCCTTATTCTCCTATTGTAGCAGGAGCCTTAAAAATGTTGGTTTATACTTTCCAAAGACCTGGAGAAGTTAGAACTATGAAATGGCAAGATATAGACTTTGAAAAGGCAGAATGGAAATTTAAACTTTCCAAAACTAAGCAAGACCATATAGTGCCTTTAAGCAGACAGGTAATACAAATTTTGCAAGAACTTAAGCCTTTAACAGGACATTCTCCCTATGTTTTTACAGGAAGAGGATGAGATAGACCTATAAGCGATGCTGCCACTAATGCAGCGGCAGTTGTCAAGAGAATTGTGTCTGGAATTTTAAATGAAACATTTGTTTCAATTCATAAGAACAATGTCTTACCCCTGGTAAAGGCTTTCTCCAATTTCTATCCCTCATATTTTCATATACCAC
>Ga0256842_1000467_pt1 | contig 35844 bp, 31 predicted proteins | sample 4559240metaG_FD_185973 | JGI IMG/M metagenome (GOLD analysis project Ga0256842, IMG submission 185973) | Hydrothermal vent microbial communities from Guaymas Basin, Mexico - 4559-240 | ecosystem: Environmental > Aquatic > Marine > Hydrothermal vents | place: Mexico: Guaymas Basin | collected...
CCCCAAATAATTATTAGTACAAAATAAAATCACTTCCTTCCCGTTTATAAAAGCACGGGTTGGACTTAGTGGAGTTATCTCTCGTAACTGTCGCCAGAGATTATTCTGTCTAAGTGTATCAAGCTCAGTCTTTATTTCTTCCCAAACCATATTCTCCCTCTGCAACTAATCTTTCCGCAAGTGCACACAATCGCCGGCCACAATCCTTTTTAAATCGCCTTCCCTTGTTCTTAAAATAAGCGCTCCATCATGGTCAATATCTAATGGTTGACCTTCTATCGTCCCATGAATCGTGATAATTCTTACTTGGTAATTGAAGGTAGAAGAAAACCGTTTCCACTCTTGAATCAGTTCAGGACGACCTAAAAGGCCCTTTCTTTTTTTGATTTCTTTCAAAATTTGTAAAAACAGCTCTTTTCTAGAAATTTCCTTTCCAAGCACTTCTTTTAAGGAAATGGCATTCTTTTCATAATAAGAAATCTCATTATTGGCATTTATGCCAATACCGAGGTTGATAAACTTTACTATATCTGCCTCGGCCTCCATTTCGGCCAGGATACCACAAACCTTTCTTTCATTGACAAGCACATCATTTGGCCACTTAAGTGTTGCTTTTAGGTTAAAAAGATCTCTTATCGCTTTCGCCACGGCAATACCGGCCATTAAATTAACCAAATGTGCCTGTAGAGGACTTATTTTTGGCTTCAAAATCAGGGAAAAATAAATTCCTCCTTTAGCCGAATGCCAGTACCTGCCCAGTCGTCCCCTGCCCTTGGTCTGAGTTTCAGCAATGACAATGGTTTCTTTTTCCTTCTGAGCCAATTTGCGGGCAATATCCATGGTAGAAGTAACTTCTTTAAAATGATAAACTTTCATCCCTAAGTTTGGTAATTCCTCTGGCAGAAGCAAATCTGGCGCCGATAATAACCGGTACCCTCTTGCTGAACTTTCTATGACATAACCATCCTTGCGCAAGGTTTGAATATGTTTCCAAATTGCCACCCTAGAAATGCCAAGGTTTTTACTCAAGGTTTCACCAGATATATAACCTTTGTTCTGATAAAGGGCCTCCAAAATCTTTTGTCGCATGGTTAACCACATAGTTAACTCTTGTTAACGTAGTTGTCAAGGAGATGGATTATTGTCTTTTATGAAATGTCTTGTAAAAAGACCAATCGTGAGTTTTTGGCTTTATCTTTTCTGAAGCTGTTTGAAAATTGAGCATTGGCCCAAAATCCGTGATTAATTTTAGTATTCCGCAAAAAATGATGAGTTTTTCTTCTTCCTTACTTGTGAAAGATGTTTTTTAAAAATTGTTTTATTATGCCATACTTCTGGGGTTTCTTGGAGGGCAATCACGGATTTTGGGAACTGTTTTTTCTTGACATTTATTCTTTAATTTTTAATAATGAATACAACAACAAAGGAGGAAATTATGATGAGGGAAATTAAAAAAATTTTAGTGCCGATTGATTTTTCGGAAGTAAGTAAAACTTTGGGTCCTTATGCCCGGTATCTTGCTGACAAGCTTGGGGCAAAAATTACTCTTCTCTATGTTGTGCGTAGTTTGGATTATTTTGGTGGATTTTATGTCCCTCATACATCCATCAAAAATTTTGAAGAAGAAATCCTGCGTGGTGCTGAAAAGAAAATGGAAAACTACGTTGTTGACTACTTTGAAAATTATCCAGTAAAAACAAAGATTTTAATTGGGGATGCTGCTACCGAAATTTTAAACTTTGCCGAAGAAGAGGAATTTGACCTTATTGTCATGGGAACACATGGCCGCAAAGGTTTAGATAAAGTTATCTTTGGTAGTGTAGCGGAACGGGTAGTTAAAGGGGCAAACTGCCCGGTCCTAACTATTAACCCTTATCGGATGAAGCAATAGCCGCACTGAGTTGATTAATAATTGTCATCGCAATTTCATGTGCCTCGCCAAGGCTGGATACAGTTACAGCCCCGACGGCTGGGTGTCCACCTCCACCGAAGGTATGACATAATTGGCCTATATTTAAAAGCAGACTCCTATGCCAGGGATTTTCGTTGACGGCAATCATATAGCGACCGTTATTTAGTTCTATAATGCCCACGGCGTAAAGACATTGAGGATAAAAATAGTATGGTGCCCAGCGACAAGTAAAAAAGTGCTGTGGCATCTGAAAGAAAACGATTTTGGTTGTGGGATCGTACTGCGCTTTTGTCTTAAATTCTGCTAAGGCCTGTTTTCTTATTTGGTATGCCTTTTTAAAACGCCATTCCACAATGAGAGGAAGGGGTATTTTAAAAAGACGGTCTTTATAATACCAAAATAGCCGCGTTAGTTCTATCAAATAGGCGTTATCACTTTCTATCGCCAAAGAGAGGTGAATCTTAAATGCCGGATGTTCACAAGAAACAATTTCTTCTAATTGATAGGTAGCGGTATCTATTTTGTGGGCCCACTGGACAAGATCAAAAAAGTTAAGGTTGCGATAGGCAAATACATCATAGAGTTTTTCCCAGATCAACAGAGCACAAGAACCCTTCTGCGGATCAAAAAAGTGCCTGGTGGGATCTAGAGTTCCTTCGTAATAATTAAGCCCTGTTTGGTGATGGTCAAACCAAAAGGTAGCTTGGGGATGGAAGATATAGTCTAAGACAAAAGAGATATCTCCCTTAAGTTTGGTTTCTGTCCAACGTTCCTTTTTCCCGTATCCTACAGGGAAAAGTTTTATCCTCGCTTCTGGCCACTTTTCTTGAGCATAATCAGCAATAAGGGCTGCTGAAACCATCCCATCAAAGTCACGATGAAAATAAATGCAAATCTCTTTTGCCATAGGGCCTTCCTCATGGATGTAAATTATGTGTTTTTCTTACATGGTTTAGCGAAAAATGCAAGAAGGGAGAAGAACCCAAAATCCGTGATTGCCCTTCAAAAACCCCACAAGTTGCTTATCATAAAGCGATTTTTTAAAAAACGCCTTTCACCTAAAAGGTGAAAAACATTCACCTTTTCCTCAAGCCCAATTATAATTGTAGCGCCTCCGATCGCTTATACGGTCAAGGCCAAGCCCTACGGGTGGCCTTCGGCCAGCCTTGGCCTCGCTCGCTACGGCGCTTTTTTTCTTTTTGAGGCCAGGAAGAACAAGGGAAATTTTCTTTTTTCCCTTCCTCCTTGCGATTTTTCTTTTTTCCAGGGCCGAGGGCGGTCAAGGGCAAGCCTGCAGGGCGCTGCCTGCCCAAAGGGCAGGTCGAAACGAGCGTAGCGAGTGAAGACCCTTGACCGCATAAGCGAGGCCCTGGCATATAATTTTTAAAAAGGAGAAGGGATAATTCTGGCATTTTTCTTAATTCCTTCCTCATCTCAAATGTCCTTTTTAAAAAATCAATCGCAGATTTTGGGAAGAATAAAACAATTGACATTTACCCCCTTTTTCCGTTATCTTAATTAAGATAAGTTGACAAAGTAAGGTTTGTGTGGATATAAACATCGTCTATTAGGAGGGAAGGATGGAGCAATGGGAGTTAAACTTGATTAATAAGCTTATTGACAAAGATGAAGAATTGAAAAAATTATGGGAGGAACATCTTGAATTAGAAAAGAAAATAGAAGAATATAATAAACGGGTCTATCTTACGCCTGAGGAAGAGGCAGAACAAAATAGGCTTAAAAAACTTAAGTTGGCAGGTAAAGATAAAATTCATGAAATTTTAAACAAGTATAGAAAGGAAATGGGGACATGAAACTTAGAGGGGCACAAATAGTTGTAGAAAGTTTGTTAAAAGAAAATGTAGAAGTTATTTTTGGCTTACCGGGTGGGGCGATTATTGATGTTTATGATGTCCTTTATGATTCTCCTATACGCCACATTTTAGTGCGCCACGAGCAAGGGGCCGTGCACATGGCCGACGGCTACGCTCGGGCAACGGGCAAGGTTGGTGTAGCCATGGTAACCTCTGGGCCTGGAGCGACAAATACGGTTACTGGCATTGCCACGGCCTATATGGATTCCATTCCTATTGTCGTTATTACCGGGCAAGTGCCAACAAAGCTAATTGGCAATGATGCCTTCCAAGAGGTAGATATTGTGGGTATTACTAGGCCTTGCACCAAGCACAATTACTTAGTAAAAGATGTAAAAGACCTCCCCCGGATCATTAAAGAGGCCTTTCACATTGCTAAAACAGGCCGTCCAGGACCAGTCTTGATTGATCTACCTAAAGATGTACAACAAGCAAAGACAGAATTCGTATATCCAGAAGAGGTAAAGTTACCCGGTTATAAACCTACTTACCACGCTAATGTGCGGCAGATCAAAAAGGCCGCCCAACTCTTGGCCAAGGCCAAACGACCAGTTATCTATGCCGGTGGTGGTGTTATTTATTCAGAAGGGGCGGCGGAAGAATTGAGAAAAATTGCAGAGAAATTTTATTTCCCTGTTACCAATACGCTAATGGGTCTAGGAAGTTTTCCAGGTGATCATCCCCTTTGGCTTGGCATGTTGGGTATGCATGGCACTTACCGGGCAAATATGGCTATTTCTACCTGTGATGTTATGTTGGCGGTTGGGGCTAGATTTGATGATAGAGTTACAGGAAAATTGGATGAATTTGCGCCTGAGGCCAAAGTTATTCACATAGATATTGATCCTTCCTCTATTAGTAAAAATGTAGCTGTGGATATTCCCATTGTAGGCGATTGTTGTGATGCCCTAAAAAAGCTTTATAAGGCGTTGGAGGCCATAGAAGGAATAGAATGGAAAGAGAAACATCGGGATTGGTTGGAGCAAATTGAGGAATGGAAAAGGGAGCATGTTTTGGCCTATGAACAACCGCCAGAAGGACCAATTAAACCACAATTTGTGGTAGAGAAACTTTATGAGTTAACAAAAGGCGAGGCCATTGTTGCTACCGAGGTTGGCCAAAACCAGATGTGGGCGGCGCAGTATTATAAGTTTAAACGTCCGCGTAGCTTTTTAACCTCAGGTGGATTGGGGACTATGGGATATGGTTTTCCTGCTGCCATTGGAGCCCAAGTGGCCTTTCCAGACAAACTGGTGCTAGATATTGCCGGTGATGGTAGTATTCAAATGAATATTCAAGAGTTAGCTACGGCGGTTGGCAATCGTTTACCAGTAAAGGTGGCCATTCTGAATAATGGCTATTTGGGTATGGTTAGACAGTGGCAGCAACTCTTTTACAAACGTCGTTACTCCCAAACTAGCCTTGAATATTCGCCTGACTTTGTTAAGCTGGCTGAGGCCTACGGAGCCGTAGGTCTAAGGGCAACCAAGCCACAGGAAGTAGAGGATGTGATTAAAAAGGCTTTAAGTATTAATGCACCTGTATTTATGGACTTTGTTATAGAAGCAGAGGAGAATGTCTATCCAATGGTACCAGCCGGAGCACCAATTACTAAAATGCTTTTGGGAGGCACAGTTTTAGTTTAAAGAGGAGAGCAATGAGACATACAATTTCTCTATTGGTAGAAAATCAGCCGGGTGTTTTATCCCGTGTAACAGGTTTATTTAGTGGTCGTGGATTTAATATAGAAAGCTTATGTGTGGCCGAAACTATAGACCCAAAGATCTCCCGGATTACGCTTGTAACCACAGGTGATGAGCAAATTATAGAGCAAATTAAAAAGCAATTAAATAAGCTCATCAATGTGATCAAAGTCGTTGACCTTTCTGAGATAGAATCGGTAGAAAGAGAGATGGCGCTCATTAAAGTTAAGGCCACACCTGAACACCGGGCCGAGATATTAAGAATGGTAGATATTTTTAGGGGGAAAATTGTGGATGTAAGTCCCCTTTATTATACGATAGAAATTACGGGCGATGCCAAAAAACTAGAGGCCTTTATTGAGCTAATGAGCAATTTTCAGATAAAAGAGATTGCTCGTACCGGCACGGTGGCCTTACCCCGCGCCAAAAAACAAAAACGATGAGGGAGGGAGATTAAATGAAGGTCTATCACGACGACGATGTGAGTATGGATATATTTAAGGATATGAAGGTGGCGGTGATTGGCTATGGCAGTCAAGGGCATGCCCATGCCTTAAATCTGAGGGACAGTGGCGTTAATATAATTGTCGCACAGCGTCCAGGTGGTCCAAACTATCGGTTGGCCATAGAACACGGTTTTAATCCTGTCTCGGCTACTGATGCCACAAAAGAAGCGGATGTTATTGCCATTTTAATTCAAGATCAATATCAGCCAGAACTTTATGAAAGAGAAATTGCGCCCAATTTAACCGAAGGTAAAGCTCTACTTTTTGCCCATGGATTTAATATCCACTTTAATCAAATTGTGCCACCAAAGAATGTAGATGTTATCATGGTCGCCCCTAAAGGGCCTGGTCATTTGGTAAGAAGGATGTATGAAAAGGGTGCAGGTGTGCCAGCATTAGTGGCCGTGCATCAAGACTTTTCAGGCAAGGCTAAAGAAAAGGCCTTGGCCTATGCCAAAGGTATTGGGGCAACCAGGGCAGGGGTTCTAGAGACAACCTTTAAGGAAGAGACCGAGACTGACCTATTTGGTGAACAGGTAGTATTGTGCGGTGGTGTGACCAAACTGATGCAGACGGCCTTTGAGACCTTGGTAGAGGCTGGTTATCAGCCAGAGATTGCCTATTTTGAGTGCATCCATGAACTTAAGTTGATTGTAGATTTGATCTATGAAGGCGGTTTTCAGCACATGCGCTATTCCATTAGTGATACAGCCGAATACGGCGATTATACGCGCGGAAGGCGAGTAATCAACGAAGAAACCCGCCAGCGGATGCGTGAGATATTAAAGGAGATTCAAACAGGTATGTTTGCCCGGGAGTGGATCTTAGAAAACAAGGCTGGACGTCCAGTTTATCATGCGCTAAAACGGCAAGAAAAAAATCATCTTGCCGAAAAAGTAGGGGCCAAGCTGCGGGAGATGATGCCTTGGCTGAAGGAGAAAAAATAGATAAGGAATAAGGCACGGTGCATGCACAAAGCGGGTTGGAAGTTTGTTGGCATAAGTGGTATAGTAACAATCCTACTGCTCTTTCTTAAGTGGATACCGTTGGCCATCATTGCTGGAGTGTTCACCCTTTTTTTTATCTATTTTTTTCGTGATCCAGAACGGCAACCCCCACTTGATGCCAAGGCCATTGTTTCTCCAGCCGATGGGCAGGTGGTATCTATTGGCCGGGCTAAGCCGCCCTTTTCAGAAAAAGAAATGCAAAAAATCAGTATCTTTATGTCCATCTTTGATGTGCATGTAAACCGCATGCCTTATACCGGCACAATAGAACGGATCATATATAAAAAAGGGCGTTTTCTCCCAGCCTATAAGTCCAAGGCCGATGAGCTTAATGAGGCCAATGCCATTTTTTGTGTGAAAGATACAAATGAGCCCTTTATTGTTGTCCAAATAGCAGGCATTTTGGCTAGACGCATTATCTGTCTTGTGAAAAGCAAACAGAAAATAGAAAGAGGAGAGCGGATTGGGATTATCTGTTTTGGTTCAAGGGTAGATTTATATCTGCCAGAAACGGCTACCTTACTTCCCTTATTAGGGAAAAGGGTTAAGGCTGGAGAAACTATTATAGGATATTGGGAATGACACAAAAGGAAAAAAGGAGTTTTTATTTTCTGCCCAATCTTTTTACAACGGCCAGTTTGTTTTGTGGCTTTTATGCCATCATTGCTTCTATTCAGGGACGTTGGGAGAAGGCAGTTATCGCCATTTTGGTGGCCGCGGTGATGGATGGTCTTGATGGCCGTATTGCGCGTTTAATAGGAGCGGTAAGCACATTTGGTGTGCAGTACGATTCCCTTGCTGATTTAATTGCCTTTGGAGCAGCTCCGGCAATTTTGGCCTTTACCTATGCCCTAAGGGTCTTTGGAAGGTGGGGTTGGCTAGCTGCCTTTTTCTATCTGGCCTGTGGGGCCTTGCGTTTGGCCAGGTTTAATATCCAAGTAAAGAAGACAGACATGCGTTTTTTTACGGGCCTACCTATTCCTGCCGCAGCCATGACCCTAGCCCTTTCTGTCATTAACTCCTTACGTTGGCACTTTCCCTTTAGGGCAACTTGTTATTCCCTTTTAGGTCTTACTTATATTCTCTCTCTTTTTATGATTAGCACCCTGCGTTACTATAGCTTTAAAGACATTGAGTTTGCCCGGTATAGGCCATATCGGATGGCGGTCCTGTTGGTGCTTGTTTTAGTGCTTATTATGAGTCATCCTTTTTTTATTCTCTGGTGTTTGAGCATGATCTATATCAGCTCTGGTCCAGTGTATCTTACCTTTTATCTGCTCCGCCGGCGCAGCAGACAAAATATGCAAAAAGCAGATGAGTTAGGAGGCTAAAATGGGCATGACCATTACAGAGAAAATCCTAGCTGCACATGCTGGTTTGAATGAAGTCAAGCCTGGAGAACTTATTAAGGCCAAGGTAGATATGGCTCTAGCCAATGACATTACTGCTCCCTTGGCCATTAAGGCCTTTAAGACGGCTAAAGGAAAGCAAGTCTTTGCCAAGGACAAAATTGCCTTGGTTTTAGATCACTTCACTCCCAACAAGGACATTCCTTCAGCCATACAATGTCAAGAGGTGAGAAAATTTGCCAAAGAGCAGGGGATTGTGCACTTTTATGATGTAGGTGAGGTGGGAATTGAACATGTCCTTTTGCCTGAAAAGGGTTTGGTCTTGCCTGGTGACCTTGTTATTGGGGCTGATAGTCATACTTGTACCTATGGTGCCCTGGGGGCGTTTTCTACGGGTGTGGGCAGTACTGATCTAGGGGCAGTAATGCTTACGGGAGAGATTTGGCTTAAAGTGCCTCCGAGTATAAAATTGGTTTATAAAGGCAAATTACCTAAGTGGATAACGGGAAAGGACTTAATTCTCTACACCATTGGCGATTTAGGGGTAGAAGGGGCCCTTTGTAAGGCGATGGAGTTTTGCGGAGAGGCCATTGCAGAACTTTCTATGGATGGTCGTTTTACGATGGCCAACATGGCCATTGAGGCCGGAGCCAAAAACGGCATCTTTGCCCCGGATGAAAAAACCGAGGCCTATGTTAAACCAAGAGCAACGAGGCCATATAAAATCTATCAAAGTGATCCTGATGCCAAATATTTGTTTGTTAAAGAATATGATGTAGCACAACTGGAGCCACAGGTGGCCTTGCCTCATTCGCCGGATAATGTTAAGGGCGTATCTGAGATCGGAGAGATTAAGATTGATCAGGTTGTAATTGGTTCGTGCACCAATGGGCGGCTTGAGGATTTAAGACTGGCTGCTAGCATTTTAAAGGGTAAAAAAGTGGCCAAAGGAGTGCGCTGTATTGTTATCCCTGGTAGCCAACAAGTGTATCTGGATGCCTTAAAAGAAGGATTAATAGAAATATTTATAGAAGCTGGAGCAGCCGTGAGCACTCCGACTTGTGGTCCTTGTCTGGGTGGACACATGGGGGTGTTGGGCCCAGGGGAAAAGGCGATATCTACAACGAATAGAAACTTTATTGGCCGCATGGGACATGTAGAAAGTGAAGTCTACCTGGCCAGCCCGGCTGTGGCCGCAGCCTCGGCCATTACGGGAAAAATTGCTTCACCAGAAGAAGTGTTATAGAAATGAGTGATGTATCAGGAGAGTGAAATGGGATATGCTCTGCCGTATGAAGCGGTAAAAGAAATACAGACAATCGTTAAAGATCCGCAGAAAGCAGAAATAATTATACGCGTTATAGAGGGTGGTCTCTCAGCCATTGAAGAAAAGGCAAAACAAGAAAAAGTAACTGTCAAGGCAGAGCTTAAGGATGAGCTGACGAAGGAGCTTGTAACAAAGGCAGAGCTAGGAGAGACAGAGGCAAGACTAAGCGGAAAAATAGAGGCCCTTGAGGAGAAATTAAGAGGGGAGATAAAGACTGTTGAAGAACAGTTAAGAGGGGAGATAAGGACGCTTGAAGAGAGCTTAAGAGGAGAAATAAAGGCCCGTGAAGAGGGGTTAAGGGCCGAAATACATAAATGGCGTGCAGATACAATTAAATGGATGTTTATCTTCTGGATAGGACAGATAGCTACTTTTAGCGGTATCTTAATAGGAGTGCTTAAATGGATGCTTAAACAATAAAAATCTTTAGGAGGCAAAAGGTGATCGTTGAAGGCAAGGTGTGGAAGTTTGGTGATAATATTGATACAGACATTATTATTCCTGCCCGTTATTTAAACACATCTGACCCTCAAGAACTAGCCAAACACTGTATGGAGGGTATACGCCCCGACTTTGCCCAGTTAGTGAGAGAAGGCGATATTATTGTTGCCGGACGCAATTTTGGGTGTGGCTCTTCCCGTGAGCATGCCCCTATTGCGATTAAGGCAGCGGGAATTAAGGCAGTGGTGGCAAAAAGTTTTGCCCGCATATTTTACCGTAATGCCTTTAATATCGGTTTGCCTATTGTAGAAGCAGAGAAAGTAGTGGATGCCAGCAAAGAGGGAGATGTCTTAAAGATAGACCTTGATAGGGGAGAGATTGTTAATCTTACCCAAAATCAAACCTTTAAAATCCAACCCTTACCTGACTTTATGAAAGAGCTCATTGCGGATGGGGGACTTATTCCTCATCTGGCCAAAAAGGGTGGGTATTAGTTTAAACCACTCGGTCTAAGGGCAAAACAAAGGCCGATATACCTGTATGATGATGAAGTTGGGCAAAGGCCTTTATTTCTTCTAGTAGGTTCTTTAGTTTTTGCTCATCTTCTAAGGCAATAAACAAGGCGCCGTTAAATCCAGGCCAAACGGATGTGTCCAGCCTGGGTGTGGAGTTTTTCCCCCTACCTAGGACCTTTTTCCACTTACTATATGCCTCTATTTTAGTTTTGGCTAAAATTCGCATGACGTCTTCTTCGTACTCAATGTAATAAAAGATAAAAACGGCCTTCATGATTTTAGCTCTCCTTATAGATTTTATACGTTATCCATGCACTTAAAACACCCACCCCTGCTCCGGCGATAACATCAGTAACATAATGATAGCGTCCATATACTGCCCCCAGGGCCACCATGATGGCGAGAGGAAGCATCAAATAATAAAGCCAGCGCATGTATCTTTTGACGACTAGCGTTGAGGCCACCACCATAGCTACATGTGAGGAGGGAAAGGCTGCCCCTTTTAAGGCAAATTTGGCCATTAACTTGGCCTGAATGGCTGGTAGAAAATAGCCTTTTAAGGGTACGGTATATTGAGCCGCTAGGGTAAATCTTGGTCCAGCACAGGGGAAAAGGACAAAAATGATAAAGCAAAAATAATAGGCCAGGGTCATGCTAAAAATAAGGGGGGCTGTGCCCTTACGTTTAAAGAAATAAAGGATAAAGGGTGGAAGGGCAAAGATCAGATAATAAGAAAAATAACCAAAGGCCATGATCTCAGTAAGCAGAGGTGAGATAAACCGCTGTAAATAGACCGTGGGATGAACACCAAAGATGACCAGATCAATTTGATGAATAAGAGGGTCAAATAAAAAGGGAAAGATGGCGTGGATATAGTGGCGTAACAATTCATAAAAATTGGGAATGGTAAACCAGGGATACATAACGGCTACAAAGGAGAGAAGAGGATGATAGGTAGCACGCACAACCTGGGAAAGGATGGCGACAAAGGCAGCATAGGCTAAATAAATAGCCAGATAATGAGACCAGCCAGGGATATTTTGCCGAAAAAGCAGGGTGATAAGGATCATAATTCCTACATAAATAAGAGAAACGATGTGAATAGGTTTTATCTGCCGAACTAAAAAATTGGCCTTTTTTTCGGCGTCTTTTGCAATCATACGCTTATAATAAAGCTTTTCATACGTACTGGCAATCTCTCTTGCTTCTTTTTTATCAAACCCTAGCTTTATTAGGCGGGCATACAAATGAAGGGGGTTTAGGTGATGCCGCCGCATTTCTTCAAAGCTAGGGTATCCTAATCTTTGGGCTACGTTGTCTAAAAAGGTAACTGAAGTCTTTTCGTGATTTCTACTCACTCTTCACACCCCAACCCCGCTTCTGCCGCCATTCTTCTAGAATGGAATAGAGCGTAGGGACGAGCACCAATGTAACTAAGGTAGATAATGAAAGCCCGCCAATTTCGGTAATACCTAGGGCATTCCATATTTCTGAACCTACCCCCCGATCTAGGGCCATAGGAACCATACCAAAGATGGTTGTCAGAGTAGTCATAAGGACCGGTCTTAATCTGCTTCGGCCGGCCTCAGTAATGGCCTCAAATAAAGGCATGCCCCGCTTTTGGAGCAAATGGGTGTAGTCCAAAAGAACAATGGCATTATTTACCACAACGCCTACCAGCATAACGATACCCATAAAGGTAACGATATTTAAAGGTGTACCGGTCAGCAAAAAGGCCCAGATAACGCCCGTAAAGGCAAAAGGTACGGCAAACATAATGATCAGGGGGTCCAAAAAGCCTTCATACAAGGAGGCCATGACCATATAAGTAAGAATAATCCCCAGGATTAAGAGCAGGGTCAAGGCATGGAAAGACTTCTTTTGCTCCTTAACATAGCCACCAAATTTAATAGTAATGCCTGGTGGAAGGTTTAATTCTTTAAGTTTTTCCTTTATATCTCTGGTTACCTCACCCAGCGAACGCTTATAAGTATCTGCCTCTACACTCACAATTCTTTGTCTGTTCTTTCTATCTATCTCTGTCATACCCATGTTTTCTTCAATGCTTGCAATATTTTTTAAGAGAATCATCCTCCCATCTGGGGTAAAAATGGGCACATTGGGCAGATTTTCTAGTTTGTTTTTATCTCTCTCTGTAAGCCTCACAAAAATATCATAGTCCTCAATATCCCTGAACTTTGTGGTCTTATGGCCATAAAAATAGGTTCTTACCTGGTCGGCAATCATGGCCACATTTAATCCCAAACTAGAGGCCTTTTCCCTATCAATCTTTACCCAGATTTCAGGCCTTTTGGGCTTAAAGGAAAGGCTGACATCCACTGCCCCTGGTGTTTCTTCAGTAATCTTCTTTATCTTTTTAGATACCTTAAGCACCTCTTCTAGATCCCTTCCTAATACCTCAATCACCAATGGCTTTGTGCCTCCCATTAAGATAGATGTCAGTGGATTGGTAGAAATCACCTTTATCCGACTTACACCTGAAATCTGTTTTGTGTGCTCCCTTAAAATATTGGCAATCTCTTTGGCTGAACGCTCTCTTTTGTCTTTATCCACTAGTTTTAAACCCACCTCCCCACAGTTACTACCCTCTTCAAAGCCCAAGGCCATTCCATATCCCTTTTCTGTGTGCCCAGCAAATCCATAGCTATGACGAAACTCCTCTGGTTTTACTTCTTTGGCAATCCATTTATTTATTTGTTCTATTACGCTGGCGGTTTTTTCAAGCCTGGTGCCTTCAGCCAGGCGAAAGCTGATGCTGACAAACCCTGCATCTGGTTCAGGCATGAATTCGCTGCCAATGATTTTGGTCATGAATAAAGTAGGGATAAAGATGAAAAGGGCAATAAAAATAACTGTTTTTCTATGATGAAGCGCCCAGGTAATTAATTCTTTATATCTTTCATCCAGCCAATCAAGGGCGGCCTTTATTTTAAGTGTGAAAAGATTTTCAGCCTTTGGGGTCTGTTTTAAAAGCTTGGAAGAAAGCATGGGGGTAAAGGTTAGGGCAGTGAAAAGAGAGGCTAGTAAGGTGGCTGTGATGACAAATCCTAGTTGTTTAAAGATAATGCCAGTAATACCTGTAACAAACATTAAAGGCACAAATACGACAATGGTTGTAAAGGTAGAGGCCGTAATGGCCATGCCCATCTCTGATGTGCCATAAATGGCAGCAGTATGGGGATAGCTACCCCTTTCCATGTGCTTAGTGATATTTTCAACAACAACGATGGCGTTATCCACTACCATACCAGCAGCAATGGTCATGGACATAAGGGAAATAACATTGATGGTGTAGCCACCTAAATAAAGTAAAAGAAAAGAGATGATTAAAGAACAAGGAATGACGAGGGCCACGATAATGCCACTTTTTATATCTAACAAAAAGGCAAAGACAACAATAATTACTAAGCAAATACCCTGGAGCAGGGTAGTTTTTAATTCAGAAATGGCCTTACGAATATATTCTGAGTTGTCCTCTACAATGTTGATTTTTACATCACTCGGCAATATATGTTTGATTTCTTTCAGTCTTTTCTTTACCCTATCAACTACCTCTACGGTGTTTTTCCCAGTTTGCTTCTGTAACATCATCACAATTGCCGGTTTTCCATCGCCCCATCCCTTCATAATGGGTTCTTTAAAGGCATCTTCCACATGGGCTACATCCTTTAGATAAACAGGTTTACCCTGATAATAGCCTACAATGGTATTTCTCATTTCTTGCACATTTTTGTATTTTCCAGGAATTCTTATAAAATAGGCTCTATCGCCCTGTTTTATTGTCCCACAGGGAATATCCAAATTTTCTGCCTTTAAAACCTGTTTTACCTGGGAGGGGGAAAGATGGTAGCCTTTAAGCTTGGCCAGGTCAAAATAGACATTTATCTGCCTTTTCTTCCCGCCATACAATATAATAGCTCCTACTCCTGGCACCCGTCTTAATTCATCCCCTATTACCTTGTCTGCAATATGATAAAGGCGTGGCCAGGATTGAGGACCAGTAATGGTCATAAAAAGGATTGGAGCAGTAGCACTGCTAAATTTGAATAATACCGGTTTTTCAATATCCTTGGGTAGGTCTCTTTTGGCCAACTCTATTTTGTCCCGAATGTCATTACTGGCAGTATCTAAATCTGTGCCCCATTCAAACTTACACTGAACTAAAGAAAGGTTGTCAATAGACTTGGAGGTAAGTTCATCTAAGTTATTTACTGTAACCAACTGGTCTTCCAGATATTTAGTTACATTTTTTTCCACATCCGAGGCACTTGCCCCTGGCCAATAGGTGAGCACACTGATTACAGGGGGCTCAATATCAGGGAAAAGGTCAATTTTCAATTTAAAGATGGCTACAGCACTTATGAGAATTAAGGCAGAAAACAGCATGATGGTGGCCACTGGTCTTTTTACGCCAAATTCTGGTAGTTTCATGTTTATCCTCCCACGATCTCCACTGCCAAGCCTTCTTTCAGACGATTTTGTCCATAAGTTACCACGAGCTCTCCTTTTTTAACGCCCTTAACTATCTCTACAAAATTGCCCTCAGATATACCTGTCTTAACATTTCTCATATGGGCAATTTTATTTTTATCAACCACAAACAAATAATACACTCCCGTAGCTGGCATCTTCTGTAGGGCATCTTTAGGTACAGCCAAGACGAGCCTTTTACCTAAAATTAAATTTACATGGGCAAACATACCTGCCTTTAATAGGTGTTTAGGATTGTTAATATGTATTTCTATAAGGGCCGTGCGGGTAGCAGGGTCAATTCTAGGATTAATGACGCTTACTTTTCCTTTAAAGACCTTATCTGGATAGGCATCCACTTTAATATAAGCAATCTGACCAATCTTTACATACGGTAAATCCTTTTCATTTATAGCTACATTCACCTTTACTATGCTGTCATCGGTAATCCTTACTATGGGGCTTTTTGTATCCATCATAGCCCCTTCATCTACATATCTGGCCGTAATAATGCCAGAGATAGGGGCGTAAATGGTATGGTCACGATAACGAATTTGCACTTCTTTAAGGGTAGCTTCTGCTTGTTTAATCTGCGCTAAGGCCAGTTTTTTTGCTGCTATAGTAGCATCATATTGAGCCTTTATGTGATCCAGCTTTTGTTTGGCCACTGCTTTCTGGGCATATAACCTCTTAATTCTTTCATAATCCTTTCTGATACTTTCAAGGTTGGCCTCTATTTGAGCTAGGTTTGCCCTGGCCACATTTAAGGCGGCCTTTGCCTGATTTAATTTAGCCGTGATGGTTTCTCTTTCTATAACACCTATCACTTGTCCTGCCTTTACCCTATCTCCCTTCTCAACGTATAATTCTTCAAGAATTTCTCCTGCAATTTTGGGATACACATTCACTTCCTGTTTTGGCTTTATATTGCCTATCAGATCTAGTTTCCAGGTCATCTTTTTGTATTCTACCTTGGCGACCTCTACAGGAATGCTGATTTTTACCTGCTTTTTTACTTGTTTTTGCCGTCTGTAAAGTTTATAAGCCTGATAGCTAACTCCTAAAACCAGACCTAAGACTATAGCAGTAATCAGCAGTTTTTTCATAAATCCTCCCCATTTTTTTATTGCTCAACAATCAATTTTCCTATCGCCCTTTCCAAGTTTGCAATTGCGACATTGTAGCGATAAAGTGCGCTATAATAATTGTTTTGTGCCTGCGTAAGCAGTGTCTGGGCATCCAAAACTTCCGTGGAGGTAGTAACCTGATTTTTATATTGTAAATCTGTAATACGGTAATTTTCCTTGGCCTGTTTTACAGAAATTCTGGCAGTCTCAATATTTTTTTCTGCCTCTTTTAGGTTTAAATAGGCGGTTTTTACCTGTAGTCTAACCTGGTCTTTTATTCTATTCAATGTCTTCTCTAAGGCATTTTTTTGCCACTTTAATTTTTTTACCTGGGCCTTTGTTTTTCCCCATTCAAAAAATGTCCACTTGGCCTGCAAAGTAAGATAAAATTGGTCAGGATTTTGGTAATCATTTCCGTTTACATTGGGATGATTACCAATCCGCTCATATTTTCCCACGAGGGCAACTTGAGGATAGTATTGAGATTTGGCCATCTTAATCTGGGCCTTCATCTGCTCTAACTGTTTGGCAATTTGTCTTAGTTCAGGCCTCTCTTTAATGGCTATTTTTAGAAGATGGTTGAGATTCAACTTTAAGGGCTGATAGTTTAATACATCTTTGATTTTAGTGGGATGATTGACATCCAGACGCAAGAGAATATTAAAGTTAGAAATGGCAGTTTGTAAGTTGTTTCTTGCCCTGACTAAGTCCTGTCTAGCATTGGCAAGGGCTACCTTTGACTTAAGTAAGTCATTCCTAGGAATGATACCCGCCTTGTATAAGGCCTGAGCATCTTTAAGGTGGGCTTCTAGATTTTTTACTGCCATCTCTGCTACTTCTTTGTATTTTTCTGCCAAAAGCACCTGAAAGTAGGCTACCTTTACCTCTTTTATGACCTCTTGCTCCGCCTCTATCCTTTCTAAGCGGGCGAGATCTACACCCAACTTGCTCAATTTATACTGGCTAGTCAGATAGAAACCGGTAAAAATAGGCTGCGTGAATTGAATGTCCCAGGTATAATTATTCTCTGGACCCGTAACAATGTGGGGGGATCCAGGCATTTCTTTAAAGATGGCATAAGGTGAATCTTTTAACCTGGTATAAGAATAACTTGTCTCTAATTTTGGGAAAAATTGACTTCTGGCCACCTTTACCCCTTCTTTAGCAGCCTTAATCTGGGCCAGTTTTTCTTGAATGAGCAAGTTGTTTTTCAAGGCCATCTTAAGACTGGTCTTTAAATCCAGCATTTCAGCATGAACCAAAACGGGAAAAAGCATACCCAAAATAAGGCCTATCATGAGTTTTTTTATCATCGTCCTTCCCTTTGTAATTTTTCTCCTTTTAAACCGTAAAAGATAAAATCTAAAATTACGGGTAGTTTTGAGGTCAATTGAACCTCCTCTTCTGACTTTATCCACTCGTGAATAAGGGCCTGGATCATTCCACTGATTAAGACAGCCATTTCTTTAGGAGGGAATTTTTTAAACTCTCCCTGGAAGATACCTTCCTCTATAACCTGAGCTAATATAGATAATCCTTCCTGGTATTTTCTATCTATCTTTTTCCCCAATTCTTCTCTAACCAAAACGGCTATATTTTGCCTATGTAAGGCATAAATCCTAAAGAAATCACGATTTTCTTGGAAAAACTTTAGTTTCACCTGGATAATGGCCTTAATTTTTTCCAGAGGGGTTTGCGCCTCCTCTATGGCTTGTTTAACAAGCCTCAATAAGAGATCTATCTTTTCATGTAATAAGGTAAGATAAATTTTATCTTTACTTTTAAAAAAACGATAAATAGTGGCCATACCAAATTCTGATGCCTTGGCAATTTCAGCCATGGTCGTTTGATAATAGCCTTTTTGCGCAAAAAGCCGCTCAGCGACATTTAAAATATACTGCCGCCGCCAGTTTCTTTCCTGTTTCCGCCGTCCTAATGCCATGTTATGGGAATTTAAATTCTCCATTTTGAATGAACGCTCCAAATTTGAATGACTATTCTAAAATAGAATAAAAATTCTCAAAAGTCAAGAGGCCTATATAAATAAATGTGCCTTTTCAAACGCCCTCTAGTTTGATGAGGCTGTTTGAAAATTGAACATTGATCCAAATTTTCCTTCCCCCTTACTTACAAAAATTATACGCCAAGGCCTCGTTAGGTTATAATTAAATTGGACTTGAAGAAAAGGTAAGTGTGTTTTCACTTTTTAAGTGAAAGGTATTTTTTAAAAATGTTTCTTATAGCCTACTTGTAGAGTTTCTTGGAGGGCAATTGCGGATTTTGGCAATTCCATTTCTTTGACACCCTCTCTTAAATTATGATAAAATGTTCGTAAGCCTGTCAGGAGGGAAAATGATGAAGAAGGCAATGCTTTATGAAAAACTAGCGGATAAGAAAGTCCGTTGTAAGTTATGTAGTCATCGGTGTGTCATCCCAGAGGGTGGACATGGTATCTGTGGAGTAAGGGTAAATAAAGGCGGGGAGCTATACTCTTTGGTGTATAAAAAGGTTGTGGCCAAACACAACGATCCCATTGAGAAAAAGCCCCTTTATCATTTCTATCCCGGCAGCCTTTCTTTTTCTATTGCTACCGTTGGTTGTAATTTTAGATGTCTTTTTTGCCAAAATGCCGATATTTCACAAATGCCCAGAGAGGAAGGCCGTATTGTTGGTATAGATACCAGCCCCGAGGAAATTGTGGAAGAGGCCCTAAGGGCCGAAGCCAAATCCATCGCCTATACCTATACTGAACCTACCATTTTTTTTGAACTCGCCTATGAAACAGCCAAGTTAGCTGCAACTAAGGGGCTAAAAAATGTCTTTGTCAGCAATGGTTATATGAGCAAAGAGGCCCTAGAAACCATTGCCCCTTATCTTCATGCGGCTAACATAGACTTAAAGTCCTTTCAGGACAAATTTTACAAAGAGGTCTGTGGGGCTAGATTGCAACCGGTTCTTGACACTATCAGCAACATGGTAGAGAAGGGAATCTGGGTAGAGGTTACGACGCTCTTAATTCCTACCTTAAACGACAGCGAAGAGGAATTGCGGGAGATTGCGAGATGGATTTACAGGCTAAATCCAGATATTCCTTGGCACATCAGCCGTTTTTATCCTACTTACCGTTTGCTTCATATTCCGCCTACATCTGTGGGAAAGATAAGAAGGGCAAGAGAAATCGGCCTGGAAGAAGGACTACATTATGTCTATACAGGCAATGTTCCCGGTGATGATGGTGAAAACACCTATTGCCACCAGTGTGGAAATCTTCTTATCGGCCGTTACGGTTATACCATTGGTCATTATGGTGTAGAAAATGGCAGATGTCCCCAATGCGGGACAACCATCCCTGGCGTTGGCCTGTAGCTAAAAACATTAACTGGTTAGAAACATCGCCACTTTGTGCTTCACGAACTACTCCCTGAAGTTGGGCTGCTTGTGTAATACTTCACCTTCCAAAAAGACAAAAAATCGGTTATCTTACTTGACATGGCAGTGGTGAAGCTTTTCCTTATTTTTGTCCTTCTTGTTTTCCTTTTAAGGCGTAAGTGGTTGATGGGGCATGCCCTTTTGTTGGCCGCCCTTTTGTGTGGATTGTGCCAAAGCTTATCCCCTTTACCGATGATTAAGGTTGTTATTCATACCTTAGAAAATACACAAAACTTACTTCTTGTCTGCATCATCCTTTCTATCCTTATCTTTGCCCACAGTCTGGCCAAGACTGGGTACGTCAATCGCTTTATTCAGGCCTATCAAAGTATTTCTCCCTGGCCCCGCTTAAATTTGATGACTATTCCTGCCTTTATTGGCCTTTTACCCATGCCAGGAGGGGCCATCTTTTCTGCCCCTTTGGTAGAAAGAGTGGCTACTGATGTCAATATATCCCGCCCACAGCAGGCAATTATCAACTATTGGTTCCGCCACTGCCCTGAATTTTGTTGGCCCCTTTATCCTGGGCTTATCCTTGCTGCCCACTTGGGTCAAGTTGACCTGGTGCGTTTAATCACCTATCAGTTTCCCCTTACAATTTGGGCCTTTGTATTGGGTATAGCTTTCTTTTTACGAAGCCTCTCTTCTCCTCTGCTTCAAACAAAAACTAGCTTTTTTCTTTTCTTAAAAGAGGCCGCTCCTATCCTGATTGTGCTTGTCCTTGCTGTAAGTGGAAAAAGGCTGTTTCCTGCATTACCTAGGGAGATTACCATCGGGTTGGCTGTGTGGGTAGGTATTGTTTGGGTCTGGGTAAGAACACGTATTACCTTTTACCAGCTTAAACTTATCTTTACCGAAAAGACCCTTTTAAAAGTACTTTATGCTGTCTTTGGCATCTTTGTCTTCAAACAGATGCTCAATGAAAGCCACATCGTCATAGACGCCAGTAGGGTCTTAGTAAATTATCATGTCCCCTTAGTGTTCATAGCTGCCTTTTTGCCCTTTTTGGTAGGGCTTATTGTTGGTCTTACTTTGGCCTTTGTCGGGACAACCTTTCCGCTGCTTATTGCCCTCATTCATACCATGCAGGTATCGGTCTTTCCTTATACTATCCTCGCCTTTATGTCTGGCGTTATTGGGGTGTTACTTTCGCCCATGCACCTTTGTCTGGTCTTGAGTTTGGAGTATTTTCAAGTAAATTTTAGCGAAGTTTATCCACGCCTTTACTGGCCTTGCATTTTGCTGTTTTTAGCAGGATTTATATGGTTTTTTATATTAAGAGGTATGGTTTAAAGGGAGGGAAAAATGGAGGGTTTCCCCAAGTTTGATATTCTAAAGGCCATTTATCAATTTTATGATGACTATGTAAGCCAATTTGATTTTGTCTGTCAGCCCAAGTGCACTGCCTGTTGCACACAACATGTATGTATAACTACCCTTGAAGGGGCATTTATTATTGCCTATCTTAAAGAAAAAAAATGTCTAAACCTTTTAGACCGTCTTAACCAAGTTGATCCAAACAGGCTTTTTTCGCCCCGTCTTAGCACCAATATGTTGGCGGCTTATTGTCTAAACCGACGCGAACCACCTGTGGAAGAAGAATGTTTCTCTACGGCCCCTTGTCCTTTTTTAGAAGACGGTTTGTGTCTCATCTATCCAGTGCGTCCTTTTGCCTGCCGCAGCTTCTTTTCGCAAGAGCGGTGTGATATAAAAGGAGAAGCCGTAGTACCGCCGGTGTTGGTGACGATAAATATTTTGCTTAACCAACTCTTAGAGCATGTTGATACCCCTGGGTGCTATGGCAATATGATAAAAGTGCTTTTGTTTTTAAAAAATGAGGAGAATTTAGGGCGTTATTTTTTGCAGCAATGCCTTATGCCTGAAGGCTTAGTACCTAACCGGCCTATTCCTGGCTTTCTTTTTCCACCAGAACACCAACGAGAGGTAAGAAAGGCCATTGACAAGCTTGCTCTTTTGCGCATTGGTCAGATTGATATGAAAAATGTCTTGACGCAAATTTTAAGACCAGGAGGAGAACATGTATAAAGTGGGTATACTTACGGTGAGTGACAAGGCCAGTCAAGGGAAAAGAGAGGACAGGAGTGGACAAGTTTTGCAAGAACTTTTAAAGGAAGCAGGTTTTACCATTGCTGCCTATACCATAGTGCCGGATGAAGAAGAAATAATCTCTCAACACTTAAAGGAGTGGGTAGATAAACTTGCCCTAGACCTCATTTTTACCACAGGCGGCACTGGCTTAACGCCTAGGGATGTAACTCCTGAAGCAACCTTAAAGGTGATTGAAAGACAGGTGCCGGGGATGGCTGAGGCCATGCGGATGGAAGGATTTAAAAAAACTCCCCACGCCATGCTTTCCCGTGCGGTAGTAGGAATTAGAAAACAAAGTCTTATTGTTAATCTACCTGGTAGCCCCAAAGCCGTTGAGGAAGGGCTGGAGGTGATTTTACCAGCCTTACCTCATGCCCTAGCCAAGATAAAGGGGGACCCTACTCCGTGCGGGGAGGGCTAGGGAAGGGCAGGACAAACCAAGTATCTTTAATTTGGGGATTAAGCTTGACTTGGTCATAATCTATCTGGATAGAAGTGCCCAGTATATCCCTAAAAAGGGCCAAGACAGGCTTGTTATCTTTATAAGTAAACTTAACTTCCCAGAACCAGTCTCCTTCAGCGTTTTGAAGAATAATGCGTGTTACCTTTAAAGTTTGTCGTTTTAGCCAAATTTTTTCTCTTAAAACTCCATTTTTGTCTGTAAAAGAAAGAACAAAAAATTGTTCTTTCTGCTTTATTCCTCTTTCCTTCTCTAAATACCACATCTGACACCCAAAGAGCCTTACCCAATCTTCTAGTTGCAGCCGCACAGGAAGGCATGATTTCAAAATTTTAAGGGCCTGGCCCTGCTTATAGACCCGACCACTCCCATAGACAAAAAGAGTAAGTGTATTGTTTTTCTTAACGGCTGTAAAAAGAGGCCAGCCTAAGGCCGTGTAAATGTCTAAGCGTACCCGTTTAGGAGTCCAGATAGCTTCTATTCTTCCCGCAAAGCCGTAGCCTGCTCTTTTGACCTTTAGACGGCCAGAAAAATAGATACCTTTAACTACCTGAAGCTGCTGTTGAAGCTTAATAAACAGGCTCTGGGCAAGAGGAGATGGTTGTCTTGGTGCACAGCCGGCCAATAGACAAATAAGGATCAGGCTGTAAAAAGGGGTTTTAAAAAATGACATGGATTGGTTGATAGGGAATAGATCCTTCTGGCAAGAGGCGTTCAATTTTTTTTATCTTTTCCTTTAAGGTTTTTTTGTTTTTAGCTCCTAATTTAAGGGCCTTTTTGTAATAACGCAAGGCCTCTTTTAGCCTTTCATTTTTAAAGTAGGCATCTCCTAAATGTTCGGCAATGATGGGATCCTTGGCCTGTTTAAAGGCTCTTATTAGGACCTTTAAGGCCTTTTTATACTCCCCTTTTTGGTAATAAACCCAGCCTAAGCTGTCAATAATGTAGCCATCATGTGGTTTTATTTTTAATGCCCTTTTAATTAAGCTTTCGGCTTCATCCAAGTTTTTTCCCATTTCTGCATAAGTGTAGCCCAGATAATTGAGGGCCTCGGCGTGGTCAGGTTTCAACTGGATGGTCTTACGCATCTCAACAATACACTTATCCTTTTTATGCATTTTATCATAGATTACCCCTAAACGAAAATGTAAGTTGGGATTGTTTGGGTGAATAGAGAGTGCCTTTTTTAAAACCTTTTTAGCCTCTAGATATTCTTTTGCCTCTTCTAGGATTGAGGCTAAAGTGATGTAAAGACGATCGTCTTTTGGATATATAGTTAAAGCCCTTTTTAAATCTGTAATTGCCTGCTTATATTTCTTTAATTGGGTCAAAAGATAGGCCTTATAAATAATAGCCGTCTTATAGATGTCGACATTAGGAGGAATACGATTAAGAAGGGCAATGGCCTCTTGAATTTTCCCCAGTTTTTCATAGACATAGGCGAGGTGATACTTTAGGGCCGGTTGAGGAAAAACATCTACTACTTTTTCCAATACTTCGGCTGCTTCTTTATAGCGCTCATATTGTATCCAAAACAGACTAATCCTTAAGGCCTCATCTGGACGTTCAGAAACTGCGGCTAGCAGCTTTTTGGCCTTTTTTACCTGCTTCCTTTCCACATAAAGCTTGGCTAGGGCAAGACGGATGTCTAAATTGTCAGGATCGTTTTTTAGGATATTTTTATAAATGGCAATGGCCTTTTGATAGTCCTTCTTGATAATGGCAAGCTTGGCCTTTAATTTTAATCCCTCTCCAAAATCAGGTTTAAGGGCCAAGGCCTTTTTTAAATACTCTTCTGCTTTATTGTATTTTTTTAAGGAATAATAAAGGTTGGCCAGATGATAATAAGGAAGGTGAGATTTAGGATCCGCCGCAATAAGCTCTTTAAAGGTAGCAATAGCCGCCTTGTAATTATGACTTTCTATGTAAAGGTTGGCTAAATAAAAAAGCAGTTCTTTATTCTGAGGAGAAAGCTTAAGGATAGATTTACATTCTTGAATGGCCTCTGGATATTTATTTTGGTTGACATAGATCCACATTAATAAAAAATGGGCCTTTTGCGATTGCGGGTTTGACTTAATGGCCTGTTTTAAGTAGGTTTCGGCCTGGGTAAGGTCCTTTTTTTGCAAATAGGCCTTGGCTAAATCTACCATGACGCTAGTGGCCTTAGGGTCATAAAAAAGGGTCTTTTTCAGATACCCAATGGCCGTATCTATATCATGCCTTTGCAGGGCAATTTGGGCTTGGATAAAGGTATAATAAGCCAAGGAACGTTTAGAGTAGGAGAGGACAATGGAAGGAAATAGGGCCATAACAGTTATGAAGCCCACGATATAAAATAAATTTCTCCCTTTACTCATTGTTATATATCCGCCAGTTTATTGACTTTAAACCTATAAGCTCATTTACCAAAATTATTCTTCTAACACCAGTGCATCTTTATAATCAGGCATTTCTTGTTGAATAAACTCTCGCAGTTTTTTTAAAAGCCTAGCCTCTATTTGACGAATGCGTTCTCTAGAGACCCCATGTTTTTTACCAATTTCTTTTAAGGTTAAAGGTTTTTCTGCCAATAATCTTAGTTCTAGGATATCTAGTTCTTTAGGAGAGAGCTTGTTCTTTATTTTTTCTAATTTTTCTCTTAAAATTTTTTTTATTTCAGCATTGGCCCAGATTTCTTCTGGAGATTTTCCTTGGGCTGGTAGAATCTCTTGCAGGCTGTCTTCTCCATCTTCACTGATAGGAGCGTCTAGAGAAATTTCTCCGGCACTGAGCCGTTGTTCCATCTCAATAACGTCTTTTTCCCTTACATTTAACCGCTTAGCGATTAACTGAGGAATGGGTTCAAAACCAAGTTGGGCCAATCTTTCTTTTTCCTTGCGAAGGTTGTAAAATAGCTTACGTTGGGCTTGGGTGGTGCCAATCTTAACTAAACGCCAGTTGTCTAGAATGAACTTTAAGATATAGGCCTTGATCCAGAAGGCAGCATAATAGGAGAAGCGAATACCTTTGTCTGGGTCATATTTCTTAAGGGCCATCATTAACCCGATGTTGCCCTCTTGAATAAGGTCCATGATGTTACTTACCCAAAAGTTTTGAAACTCAAGGGCAATTTTGACGACCAAGCGCAAGTTAGAGGTAATAAGTCTAAAGGCTGCCTCCCGATCTTGTTTTTCTTTATAAAGCTTCGCCAACTTCAATTCTTCCTCCGGGGTAAGGAGAGGGTAATGACTAATTTCCCACAAATAGCGTTGTAAGACGTCCGTACCTGAAGGTGGAACTAAGGAATCTTTAGTTTCTTTCTTTCTTTCTGCAACAGGCAGGGCAGGAAAATTTTCCTTGGCGAGGGTTAAAATTCCCTCTATCTTTCTTTCCATATTAACCTTTTCCTTCATACAAGCATGATAGCACAAGCTATAGACCTTGCCAAGCGATGAAGAAAGGGGTATTTAACCTTTTGGCAGGAGAATTTAATTCCAGCGAAATAAATGCGTAGTTCTGACAAAAAGAAAAAATTGGCTTATTATGATCCTGAATCCAAATACGCTGAGTTTGTTGATAATGGCATTCGCTTCTACGTTTCTCCCTTTGATACCCGCTTTGCTTATAGCTTAGATGAACCAGAATTAATGATTGAAATTGAGCAAATAGACTTTGAACAAAGAGTCGTCTATATAAAAAGAAGGATTCGGCTTTAAAAAGTTCAAGATATTAAGTGTGTAGATGCGTATATGGGTATATGCGTAAAGGGGTGTATTAGTAGATGGACACATTCACTCATTTTACGCATTAACTCATTAACGCATTTACCCATATACTTAACCACATGAAGCGACGCCTTGGATATAATTATCATCTAGGAAAAGAATCTAATTTTCAAGTACCCTCAGAGATAAGATTAATCTAAAAAGCTTTTTAAGTATTTGCTGCGGCTTGGGTGACGCATTTTACGTAAGGCCTTTGCTTCTATCTGTCTAATCCTTTCCCTTGTTACCGAAAAGATGCGTCCTACTTCCTCTAGGGTGTGATCAGCCCGTTCACCAATACCAAAACGCATCCGTAAGACCTTTTCTTCGCGCGGGGTAAGGGTAGCAAGGACTTTACGTGTTTGTTGGGCCAGATCCATGCGAATGGCTGCTTCTTCAGGCGGTAATATTTTCTTGTCTTCAATAAAATCACTCAGTACGCTGTCTTCATCGTCTCCGATGGGTGTTTCTAAAGAAATGGGCTCTTTCGTTACCCGTAGAATTTTATTGACTTTTTCTACCGGAAAATCCATCCTTTCAGCAATTTCTTCAGGTGTAGGTTCCCTTCCCTTTTCTTGAATCAGTATACGTGTTACGCGAATAAGCTTGTTCATCGTTTCTATCATGTGGACAGGAATGCGGATGGTTCTAGCCTGATCAGCAATGGCGCGGGTAATGGCCTGTCTGATCCACCAGGTAGCATATGTGCTAAACTTATAGCCACGGCGGTAATCAAACTTTTCTACAGCCCGCATAAGGCCAATGTTTCCTTCTTGAATAAGGTCTAGAAAGTGGAGACCACGATTGGTGTACCTTTTAGCAATACTTACCACCAGACGCAAGTTGGCCTCTACAAGCTTTTTCTTTGCTTCTTGGGCCTTTTTTTCACCATTTTTGATTCGGCGCAATATGTCCCTTAATTTTTTAATAGACATCTGCGACTGGCCTTCAATTCGGAAAAGCCGTCTCTGCCCTTTTTTTACCTTTTTTTCTATCTCTTCCAATTCCTTAAGAGATACTCCCAATTGTTTGGCCATATCTTCCTTATTTTCTGGATGTTTTTTAAGAAATCTAACAGTCCTTTTCAACTCCTCTAAAGACAAACCAGTTTTTAATACGCAGGCGGCTATTTCCTCCTCGTAGAGTTCTATCTCTTGCATAAGCTGCTTTAATTTGTCCACAATATGCGCAATTTGTTTTTTACTAAATCTTATCTCTTTTAGGCAGTCACACATTCTCTGCTTGTTTTCTAACAATTTACGTTCAAATTTTTCCTTGTTTTCTTTATCTAAGTTTTTGTGCCGCAAGAGGCCTCTTAAGCTTGCATTTTCGCGTTCAAGGGATTCGATTTCTTCTAAAAGGGCAATGACTTTTTTCCTCTTATTTTCAATCTCTTCGTTCCGATCCTCATCTTCATCTATGTCCCTAGCCACGTTTCTTATATCTAATTTCTGAGACTTTAATGCTTCTTTTATTTTCAAGATTTCTTTGATGGCCAGGCTAGAATCAAGCAATGCCTCTAAGACTTCTTCTTCCCCCTCTTCTATGACCTTGGCAATGGCTACCTCTTCTTCTTTGCTTAAAAGAGGTACCGCTCCCATTTCTTTAAGATACAACTTTACAGGGTCAACTGTGCGACTATCTTGCTCAAGCTCAACAAATTGTTCTAAAATGTTAGTAGCTTTGGAGTTTTCTTTTATTTCTTGTTTCTCTACTGGGGCTTTTTTTACGATTTCAATTTCCATTTCATCAAAGAGACTGATGACATCGTCTAACCTTTCGCTTACCAGTTCTTCTGGGAGGATTTCGTTTAAATCATCGTAAGTAAGGTAGCCCTTTTCTTTTCCCAAAGAGATTAATTTTTTAAACTCTTCTAGTTGAGTTTTTTCTTCCTCTCCCATAGAAAGGATACCTCCGTTAACATCTTTTAAAAGCACAGGCCAATTCGTTTTTTTGCCTGAGCAAGGTAGTCAACTTTTCCCAATTTCCTGCCTTTTCGGCCTCCTTTATCTGTTCAGATAGCCTTTTTAAACGTCTCTTTTGCAATAGAAATAAGAAACCTTGTGCTACCTCTTCTGGGTCTTCTGGCATTTCTTCCATAAGCCACGCCGAGACAAGTCCCCTAGAGACCTCGTCTAGTTCAGCTATTAACATATCGGTTTCTAAGCGCTGGTGTTTGGTATAAAGAGCAAACATCTTCTGCAAGAGTGCACGTAAGATTGGGTGTTTTATTTCCAGCAAAAGTTCCTCTAGGGAAAAATGACCGAGATATTCTGGGCAATGGAGAAGAAATTTGACCAGCCTTCTTTCAAATACCGGAAGTTCTTCTTCCAGCACAGCCATTTCGGTAAAGATGTTGTCTGGGTCTTGTTTCTGAGAAAGACGATCCAAAGTAGGTCTTTCCATCCCAAACATGGCGCAAATCTTATCTTTATAATACTCCTGTTTTAAGGGATTCTTTAAAAGAGAGATGATCTCCATAGCCTCTTTTAAAAAGGTAAACCGGGCCTCTAAGTCGCTTCTTGTCCTTTCCTCTCCTTGTTTTAAATACCAATCCAAGAGGGGCTGGGCTTGGTGAAGATATCTTAAAAAGGCTTCTTTCCCTTCCCTTTGGACAAAACTATCTGGATCGTCTCCTTCAGGCAAAAGGAGGACGTCTACACTTAGATCCAAGGGTAAAAGTACTGCTAACGTCCTTATGGCCGCCTTTTGTCCTGCGGCATCGGCGTCATACATAACAATTACACGGGGGGCCAAGTTTTTTAAAATCCTAGCCTGGGCTTGAGTGAGGGCAGTCCCCAAACTAGCCACGACATTCTTTATCCCCGCGGCGTGGAGGCTTAGAAGGTCAAAGTAACCTTCTACCAGCATCACCGTCTGCTCCCGCTGACACCATTCCCTTGCTACATGCGCTCCGTAGAGGCTATAACCCTTTTTATAAATAGGTGTCTCTGGAGAGTTAATGTATTTGGGTAAACTATCATCTAATACCCTTCCCCCAAAGGCAATGACCCGCCCCTTTTGGTCAAAAATAGGAAAGATGACCCGCTGGCGGAAGCGATCGTAAAATCCTCCTCTTTCTTTTTCTACCAGAAGGCCTACTTCTGCGCCTAAAGACAGATCCATTCCCTTTTGCTGTAGATACCGTACCAGGGCATCCCACTTTGAAGGGGCAAAGCCCAGGGTGTAGGAGATGATGGTGTCTTTGCCAATACCTCTCTTGGCCAGATAGTCTCTAGCCACCTTTGCCTCTGGGGCGTGAAGGAGATAATGATGGAAAAATTCTGCGGCCAGTTGGTTGACGGTATAGAGTTTTTGGCGTCTTTCGTAGGCAGCCGTTTCCTCAGGAGAGAATTTAAACCGGGAGAGGTTAATGCCATACCGTTCGGCTACCTCTTCCACGGCCTCATAAAAACTACACTGTTTGTATTTCATCAAAAAGGTAAAGACATTTCCCCCAGTGCCACAGCCAAAGCAGTGAAATATTTGTTTTTCTTCACTGACGGTAAAAGAAGGAGTGTCTTCTTGGTGAAAGGGGCAGAGAGCGACGTAGTTTTTCCCCACCTTTTTTAAAGGTAGATATTCACTGATTATATCCACAATATTAGCAACTTGTTTAATTTCTTCTATAACTTCAGGTGGAATGTGCGGCATATTATTCTTTAATCCTTATCACCGTTACCCCTTGTCCTCCTTCGTGAGGGAGCGCCTCTTTAAACTCGGCCACTTGCGGATGAGATTTAAGATACTCCTGAATGGCTGCCCGTAACCTACCTGTGCCCAGACCATGGATAACCCTCATTTGCTTTAAACCACATAATACAGCTGTGTCAATAGCCTTTTCTACTTCCATAAGCGCTTCATCTACTTGCTTGCCTAAAAGATTGATCTCTGAAGTAGGGGTGGAAACTGTATTGAGCCTTACTCCTTGGGGCAGGCTTGGGGCCTTTCCTATGACTTCCTCAATGCCGCTACGAGGTACCTGCCAGCGCAAGTTGCCAATGAGAACTTCTACACTCTCTGGGGAAACGGCCTTTACCTGGGCCGTCTTATGGCCAAACTTAGAAGAAAGCCTTACCCACATACCTGGTTTTAAGACCAGTTCTTCCTTGGTCAAGCCGACCGCAAGTTGCCTCTTTACTTCCTTTAATAGCCGTTTTTTTTCCTTCAGGTGGTAGATGGTCTGTTCCCTTCTTTGCCCTCCCTGCCTCTGCCGATGCCTAATGGCCTTTTCTATGTCCTGCATTAAAGCCTCAAGGCGCTGCCTTTCTTTCAGATAAATTTCTTCTCGTTTGTCTTCTATTTCCTTTAAAAGGGCCTTTTGTTTGCGATTTAATTGGAGGAGTTGTTGTAACAATTTTAAGATAAAATTCCTCCTTTTTTGTAGATTTTCCTTGATCTTTAGCACTTCATGCATAATCTCGGCCCCAGTTCCACCCAATTTTTTTAAATATCCCTGGGCCCTTTCTAAAATTTGCCTTTTGATCCCCAGCTTACCTGCAATTTCTAAGGCAAAACTGGTGCCGAGGGTATCGTAGATGAGCCTGTAAGTTGGTTTTAAGCTTTTCATATCAATGCCTACAGCGGCATTTAAGGCTACCTTTTCCTTAAGCCCATAACTTTTTAGACCGTCATAATGGGTAGTGACGACGACCTGGCTGCCCTTCTCCTTAAAGGCATCCAAGAAGGCCATGGCTAAGGCCGCACCTTGGGCAGGATCTGTTCCCTTGCCAATTTCATCAATCAGGATAAGGGTATTAGGGGCAGCCCTCTCGTTTATTTCCTTTAGGCGTCTTAAGTGACCAGAAAAGGTGCTCATTTCATCAGTTAGGTCTTGCTCGTCTCCGATATCGGTGAATACTGCCTTATAAAAAGGTATGATGGCTTCTTCTGCTGGGACAGGAATGCCACTTTGGGCCATGAGCACAAACAGGCCAAGGGTCTTTAAGGCTACAGTCTTTCCGCCGGCATTAGGGCCTGAGATAATCAAGATGCGGGTAGGAGGGGTTAAATAAAGGTCAATGGGAACAACCTTTTTCTCAGGGTTTTCTTTTTTTTCCTTCCAATATAAAAGGGGATGTCTGGCAGCCTTAAAGTAAACCTGCTTTTCAAACTTGGGAAAAGCACAATCAAACTCCGTGGTATATTGGGACAGGGCGATAAGGACATCCATTTGGGTTAATATCTTATGGTTTAAGAGAAGAGATTCAGCCTTAAGAGCGATTTCTGAAGTTAAGGTTTTTAAAATCCGTCTTTCTTCTTCTTCGGCCTCGGCAATGGCCATTTGAAGTTCGTTATTTAAGGGTAGGATCTCTAGGGGTTCTACGAAACAAGTAGCCTTGCTGCGGGAAAAGTCATGGACAATGCCTTTAAAAAAGGACTGATACTCACTTTTGATGGCCACGACATAACGATGGTTACGCACTGAAATCAGCTTCTCTTGCCAAAAGGAACGATAACTTGGATTGTCCAGAATTTGGTTGAGAGTAGATTTTATCTTGCTTTTTAAAAACTGAACCTTTTGTCTCAATACCTTAAGGGTGGGGCTAGCGGTATCTAAAATCTCTGCTTGAGCATTGACACTTCTTGTAATTTGCCCTTTTAAAGCCAAAAGGGGATCGATCCTTTCTATAAACTGAGCGGTATGAGGGGCCTCTTTTTGGTGTTCCTGCCAATAGCGTCTTACCTTTTGCGCTACTTCTAAAAATTGGCCTATAAGAAATATCTCAAGGGGTTCTAAAATCTGGCCGTCAATCTGGGCCTTCTTTAAAAAGGGGAGGATATCTGGAATATGAGGTAAGGGCAAAGAGTGGTCCCACAAGCAGGCCTTAATTTCCCTGATGTAATTAAAACGTTCTTTTACAGCCGAAAGGGAAGATAAGGGGCTTAATGCCTGAATGGCCGTTTTGCCTGAGGCAGAGCTAGCGTAAGAGGAAATTAAATTTAAAAGATAACCAAACTCCAAATCATATAATGTCTTGGTATCCATAGAAAAGGCAGCGACCAAAAGTTAATAAGAAAATAACACCTTTTCACAAAGGTGTCTAGGGCAAATGAGGATTTTGGGTGTTATCGCAAACTTCACATATCCTCAAGAATGTTATATATTAAATTTTCATGGAAAGGATGATAATTGTCTCAAATAGATTACCGGTTACGGTTGCCAAAAGAAAAGAAGGCATAAGTTTTAACCCCAGCGTTGGTGGTTTAGCTACAGGTCTTGGTTCGTTTTATGATTCTTATGACAGTATCTGGGTTGGATGGTCAGGAATTTTCTCTGAGAGGCTGAATGAGAAGGAAAGAAACGTAATCAAAACGAAATTAAAGAAAGAATTTTCTTGTTATCCTGTTTTATTGAGCCAAAAAGATGTGGATTTATATTACAATGGTTTCTGTAACAAAACCATCTGGCCACTTTTCCATTATTTTACACAATATGCCATTTTTGATAAAAAATTATGGGATGCTTATAAACGAGTGAATAAGATTTTCCGCGATCTAATCTTAGAAGTTGCAAATGCTTATGATATTATCTGGATACATGACTATCATTTAATGCTTCTTCCAAGACTTATAAGGGAAAAATTGCCAGATGCCAAGATAGGTTTTTTTCTTCATATTCCATTTCCGTCCTTTGAAATCTTCCGTTTACTGCCATGGAAGAGAGAAATTTTAGAGGGATTTTTAGGAGCAGATCTTATCGGTTTTCACACTTACAGTTATGTTAAACACTTCCTTGAAAGTGTTCGGCGAATACTGGGCTATGAACATATATATGGGGAAATAACATCCAAAAATAGAATTATAAGAGTGGATTCCTTTCCGATGGGCATTGATTATGCGAAATTTGCAAACGCCTCCTCAGATTTTAAAGTGCAAAAAGAAATTGATGAAATGCATAAAAAAATGGGGAAGCGAAAGATAATATTTTCAATTGATAGGTTAGATTACACAAAAGGTATACCCCAACGCTTGGAGGCCTTTGATTTATTCTTGGATAAGCATCCAGAATGGAGGAAAAAGGTAGTATTCATTGTTGTTGTTGTTCCTTCACGCACAAAGGTAGAACATTATAGATTGTTGAAAAAGCAAGTGGATGAATTAGTAGGCAAAATTAATGGAAAGTATGGAACTTTGGAATGGACACCGATATGGTATATATATCGTCCTCTGCCATTTTATACGCTTGTTACACTCTATAATATTGCTGATATTGGTCTCATTACTCCATACAGGGATGGGATGAATTTAGTAGCTAAGGAGTTCATTGCCTCTAAAGTTGATTCTAAAGGTGTTTTAATTCTCAGTGAAATGGCAGGTGCGGCGGAAGAACTAGGAGAGGCACTTATAGTAAATCCAAATGATAGAGAAGAAATTGCAGAAGCTTTAAGAAAAGCTCTATTGATGACGGATGAGGAACAAATAGAGCGAAATAAAGCGATGCAGAAAAGATTACGAAGATATAATGTGAAGCGATGGGCAGAGGATTTTATTGATAGTTTGAGACAGATCAAAAAACTACAGCAGGATTTGAGTACAAAAAAGCTTACCGCTGAAGTAAGAATCAAGTTATTAGATGACTATTTTAAAAGTAACTATCGCCTGATTTTATTGGATTATGATGGAACGCTTGTCCATTTTGCAGAAAGGCCAGAAAAGGCAAGGCCTGATAAAGAGCTTTTAGAACTTCTGGCTTATTTGGCCATAAAAAATGATGTTGTGATTGTAAGTGGCAGAGACAGGAAAACAATAGATAGATGGTTTAGCCATTTAGATATAGGATTAGTTGCAGAACATGGCACATGGCTTAAAGAAAGAGGTAAGGATTGGGAGACAATAGAGCCTTTAGAGAATGGTTGGAAAAAAGAAATATTGCCAGTTCTTGAAATATATGTGGATAGAACCCCGGGCTCTTTTATAGAGGAAAAAGATTTTGCCTTGGCCTGGCACTATCGGAGATGTGATGCAGAATTGGCTACAGTTAGGGCAAAGGAGTTGAAAGATGTCCTTTTAAGCCTTACTGCCAATCTTGATATTGGTGTTATGGAAGGTAATAAGGTAATTGAGATCAAAAATACAAACATAAACAAAGGCCGAGCGGTATTAAAATGGATTTCAAAAAAACAATGGGATTTTATATTGGCCATAGGCGATGATTTAACCGATGAAGATATGTTTAGCGTGCTTCCCGATACAGCATATTCTGTTAAAGTTGGTTTAGGTTTTTCTCGTGCCAAATTTTACATAGAATCAGTCCAAAAAGTTAGAGCATTATTAAACGCCATGTCTCAGCATAGGAGGGAAAAGGATGAAGCCCAATCTTGAACATTACAGAACGATTGTTGGAGATGGGGTTATAGAGGAAATATATAAAAAGGCAAAATTTCTTAAAGGAAAACACATATTGCATATTAACTCCACCTATCAAGGTGGTGGTGTTGCAGAAATGCTAAATAGCTTTGTCCCGCTGATGAATTCCATAGGCATAAATTTAGGCTGGAGGATACTGCATGGCACCCCCGACTTCTTCACAATAACCAAAAAATTTCATCATGCTTTACAAGGGGACAAAATTAATCTTACAAAAATAAAAAAGCAAATATATGAAGAAATTAATGAGATATTTTCTACATATACGCACATAGACCATGATGTGGTTGTAATTCATGATCCTCAACCATTGCCTTTAATAAAATTCTATAAAAAAAGGCAGCCTTGGATATGGCGTTGTCATTTGGATGTTTCTAATCCCAATCCAGAAATCCTAGATTTCTTGAAGGAATACATAGCACGATATGACCTTTTGATTGTATCTGACGAAAAATATAAAATAAAAGATATTGCTGTGGAACAAAGGGTTGTTCGTCCAGCTATTGATCCTTTGAGCCCAAAAAATAAGGAGATTTCTAAAGATGTAATTTCAAAATATCTCAAAAAGTTTGGAATAAAAACAGATAAACCCCTTATAACCCAAGTAGCACGATTTGACAAATGGAAGGATCCACTTGGGGTCATAGATATATTTAAAATCGTTAAAAAGGAAGTGGATTGTAGATTGGTTTTATGCGGGAGTAAAGCAGCGGATGACCCTGAATCCGAAGAGATTTACAATAAGGTAATGTCAAAGGCTAAAAAATTAGTAGAAAATGGGGATGTTAAATTAATAACAACAGAAAATCACATCCTTGTGAACAGCCTTCAGCGAAGTTCTGCAGTAATAGTTCAAAAATCTATCAGGGAAGGATTTGGACTTGCTGTAACGGAAGCATTGTGGAAGGGAAAACCAGTTGTAGCCTCAAATGTTGGTGGTATTCCTATTCAAATAAAAGATGGAATAAATGGATTTTTAGTAGAGCCTCATGACACGGAAGGATTTGCAGAAAAGATTATAGAAATTTTGCAAAAACCTGAATTGGCAAAAGAGATGGGTAAAAACGGCAAGGAAATAGTGAGAAATAAGTTTCTTATCACAAAACTTATCTCTGATCATCTTGACATCTTAAACAGTGTTTGCAACTTTTAGTTGCAAATATGAGCGGCATATAGAGCATTTTTAGAAAATAAAAATAAAGGGAATTATTGCCTGTCGTAGTAATAACTTGCAATTTAACCTCTGCCAAAATGTGCATAATTATCAGGGCCTATTTAGTCATCCCTGAAAAACGCTCTAACCTACCATTTTATCACACATTTTTCTTGAAATAAGGCTGACAAAAATGCAAAGATATGCTAAAAATCAGCTCAAAACCTTGCAATTTGGGATATAAAAATAAGAGGAAAAGGACCTGACAAAAGACAACTAAGTTTATTTCAACAAAGGTTAAAAGAACAACTCAATCCAAAACATC
>Ga0256842_1000468_pt1 | contig 35766 bp, 34 predicted proteins | sample 4559240metaG_FD_185973 | JGI IMG/M metagenome (GOLD analysis project Ga0256842, IMG submission 185973) | Hydrothermal vent microbial communities from Guaymas Basin, Mexico - 4559-240 | ecosystem: Environmental > Aquatic > Marine > Hydrothermal vents | place: Mexico: Guaymas Basin | collected...
GCATGGTCTTTAAATAGTATTGATATTACTCCCAAAGAAGAGAGGTGCACTGCTCCTTTGGAAGCACGATTAAAGGCGGCTAAAACATGTGTTGAAATGGGCTTTAGGGTATGCCTTCATTTTGATCCAATAATTTATTATCCAGGTTGGGAAAGGGGATATAAAGAGATTATAGAAATGGTATTTGACTATGTTGAGCCAAAAGACATTGCATATTTAAGTCTTGGATCTTTTAGGGGGATGCCATATCTTTTTAAGTTTATCGAACAAAATTGGCCTGATTCTGATTATATCTATTTTGGAGAATTTATCAAAGGAGTTGATGGAAAGCTTAGACTATTTAGGCCTCTTAGGATAAAACAATTTCGTTTTATTGTAAATTTGTTAAGAAAATATGGGGTTGATAAACAGATATATTTTTGCATGGAATCTGATGAGGTGTGGAGAGCCACACTAGGCTATACCCCTAAAGATTTAGGGGGGCTTGCCAATCATCTTATTCAGCTTTGTTTTGCACCATTTCAATCAACCAATTAGGCACTTTTACTATTTTTCCGTTTTTGTCCATACATGGATGTTTGGTCCACCCTGTTGTGATTTTTTTATTATCTTCTGTTTTGTTATATATTTCATATACAAATTTTAAAGATGCCTTGCCCCACTCCTTGATTCCACATCTCACTAAAATTAAATCTTCATATCTTGCTGGGCTCAGATATTTACAATATGCCTCAATTACAGGAAAAAAAACCCCTCTTTTTTCTATTTCTAAATAGCTTTGTCCAAGTTCTCTAAAAAAGTGGCTCCTTGCCTGTTCAAACCAGTGGAGATAGTTGGCATAATAAACTATTCTCATACAATCTGTCTCACCATAGGAAACTATGTGTTCCCATGTAGCCTCAGGTTTTGGAAAGTCATCTATTTTATTTGTTCCAATATCCATTTTATCAAATCCTCCCCTCTTTCTATAAATAAATCAGACTTTTTAGCATCTATCTCAGAGAATTTTTGATCTGGTTTATTTAGTGGAGCATTGAAGTTAATAAAAAGTATTGGCACAGGTTCAGATACATGGGTGCGTTTATATACTGGAGTTAAATGGTCGCAACAAATTAAACATGCCCCTTTTTTAGATTCCAAAAAATTGCATATTGGTCCAACAATATATTTATCAAATCTCTCTATGGCCTTTATTTTGGATTTAATATCTCCAGCATGCCCACATTCATCAGGGCCTTCTAAATGAACAAATACAAAATCCTTTTGTTTAAGAAATTCTATTGCAGCCTCTGCCTTACCCTTATAGTTGGTATCAAGTAGCCCAGTTGCCCCTTCAATGTCAATTACTTCCATATTAGAACTATATCCCAAGCCTTTTATTAAATCCACAGCAGATATTACTGCCCCTTTTAAACCATATGTTTTTGAAAAATCAGGTAATTGCAACTTTTTTCCCTGCCCCCAAGGCCATATACAATTTGCCTTGGATTCTGGAAAGTTCTCTTTTAATATTTTATTGGCCCGAAGTATAATATCAAATAATGGTTCGTTATTTTTAAATCTAAAAAAGTCATTTTTTATTGATTGATCAAGGATATCATGAGGGGGATTTATCTTTGTATTTTCAAGAGAAGTGTTTTTTCCATCTTTTCTTATAAGTAAGTGGCGATATTGAAAGCCTGGTATTATCTTCCAACTATCATCTTCTAAATTTTCTTTTAAAAAAGATATTATTTTTTTTGCCTCTTCATCTGTTATATGAGCGGCACTGTAATCAATCATTATTCCATTTTCTGAAAATTCTGATACAGTAACTAGATTCATTCTAAAGATTATGTCATTCTCATCTACAGGGACCTTAAGTGCTGCTGCTTCTATTGGTCCTCTTCCTGTGTGATACACAGAAGGGTCAAAGCCCAATATTGCCATATTGGCTATATCAGAGCCTGGCTCCATACCTTCAGGAATAGTCCTGCAAAGGCCAATTTTTCCAGTTTTTGCAAGTCTATCCATGTTTGGGGTGTTGGCAACTTCTAAAGGAGTTTTGCCATGTAATTCTTTTAATGGATAATCTCCCATGCCATCAGCTATTAAAAAGGCCAATTTCATTTTTTAGCTCCAACATGTATGTTTTTAATTGAGGATTCTATAGTGTTTTGTTCCTGGCATTACAAAAGATAATTTATCTATCTCTTCTATTGCATCCTTGATGTTTTTTATTTGTGCCCTGTGGGTTAGGAATACAACAGGCACGTATTTACCTTTTTTTTCTTGTCTTTGAACAACCTGTGCAATACTTATGTTTCTTTCTCCCATAATACCTGCTAAAATTGCCAAAACACCTGGTCTATCTTCTACCTGAAATCTAAAATAATGGCAACAAGAAGTATATTTATCTTCTAATATTGAAGCCTCCTCTATCTGGTCACTATAAAATCCTGTATTATTGTATGAACTAGATCTAATGATTGACATAATATCAGAGAGCACTGCACTTCCAGTTGGAAGACCGCCTGCACCTTGACCATATAACATTATTGGTCCAACACCATTTCCTTCTATTAGAATCGCATTAAAAGGACCATCTACCTTAGCAAGTATATGTTTTTTAGGTATAAGAACAGGATATACCCCTGCCTCTAAATTTCCGCCTTTGTCCTTTGCTTTTGCTATTAATTTTATAGTGTATCCAAACTCTTCAGCCATTTTTATATCATAAGGGTCTGTGTTTGAAATACCTTCAATGGTGAGTTTATCTAGGGGATAGTTTTTTCCATAGGCCAACATAATTAAAATAATAAGTTTATGGGCAGCATCAATTCCTTCAATATCTAAAGTGGGGTCTGCCTCTGCATAACCTTTATCCTGCGCAATTTTAAGGGCTTGTTCAAAAGGGAGCTTTTCTTGAGACATTTTAGATAAGATAAAATTTGCAGTTCCATTTAAAATTCCAATTAATGAAATGATTTTATTTCCAGAGAGATTTTCCTTAAGCGTTTGAATAATTGGAATACCCCCACCAACACTTGCCTCAAAGTAGAGTGCAGTATTCTGCAACTTAGCAAGTTGAAAGAGTTCACTGCCATATTCTGCAAGCACTGCCTTGTTTGCTGTAACAACATGTTTTTTGGCCAAAATGGACTTTTTAATAACCTCCTTTGCTACTGTTGTGCCACCAATTAATTCAACCACTATTTCAATTTCTGGATCATTTACTATATCATCTATTTTGTCTGTAAATTTCACGCTTTCAGGTGGCAAGAAATCCCTTTTTTTATTAATATCTTTGACCAAGATACTCTTTATTTTAATTTTTTTTCCCAGTCTTCTGTAAATAATATCACTGTTACCTAAAATTAATTTTGTAAGACCAGTTGCAACTGTTCCAAATCCCGCTATTCCTATGTTTATACACTTCTTTTCCATCCTTTCTCCCTAAAATAATTTCTATGAGAACAATTTTTTAAGTCCACGAATAGCCTGATTTATTCGGTGTTTATTTTCAACTAGGGCAAAACGCACATAATTATCCCCAAAGTGACCAAATCCAAGTCCAGGGGATACTGCTACTTTACACTCATTGAGCAAGAGCTTTGAAAATTCAACAGAACCCATATGTTGAAATTGTTCAGGGATTTTTGCCCATACAAACATAGTTGCTTTAGGTGATGGAGTATGCCATCCGATCCTGTTTAGCCCCTGAATTAAGGTATCTCTTCTAATCCTGTATTCCTCAACAATTTTTCCCACACAACTTTGATCACCATTTAAAGCTATGATGGATGCTATCTGGATTGGTTGAAATATTCCATAATCTAGATAACTTTTAATCCTTGTAAGTGCATGGACCATCTGTTTATTTCCACAACAAAATCCCACTCTCCAACCCGCCATTGAATAACTCTTTGACATGGAGAAAAATTCTACGCCAACGTCCTTTGCACCCTTTGCCTGTAAGAAACTCGGTGGTTTATATCCATCAAAGGCAAGGTCAGCATAGGCAAAGTCATGGATTACATAGATGTTGTGTTCTTTGGCAAAGTCCACTATTTTTTGGAAAAAGTCCAGATCCACAACTACTGTGGTGGGGTTATGCGGATAAGAAATTATTAGTAATTTTGGCTGGGGCCAGGTCTGTTTAGTAGCGGTTAAAAGATCTTCAAAAAAGTCCCTTTCTGGTGATATGGGAATCCTCCTTACATCAGCACCAGCAATAATTGCACTATAGGGGTGAATGGGATAGGTGGGATCAGGGACAAACACTACCTCTCCTGGGCTCAGCATAACAAGGGCAAGGTGAGAAAGCCCTTCCTTGGCACCAATAGTCACTACTGCCTCTGTTTCTGGATCAATATCTACATTATATCTTCTCTTGTACCAATTTGCTATTGCCTTTCTTAAATTGGGAATCCCTCTGGATGCAGAATACCTGTGATTTGTTGGTTTTTGTGCTGCTTCAACTAATTTATCTACAATGTGTTTTGGAGTTGGAATATCTGGATTTCCCATCCCCAAATCAATTATATCCTCTCCCTGTCTTCTTAATTTCATCTTAAGTTCATTTACTGTGGCAAAGATATATGGAGGTAATCTCTTCATCCTTGGAAATTCTTGCATTTTTCATTCTCCTTCAGCCTTAAAGGTAGTTGATTGAAAATATAGATATAGCCTTTAAAATATATCTATGTCAAAGGTTAACTTTGCTTGCAAGAGTTGACTTTTTGTGTAAATTAATTACTAATTCAAGTAGCTGTAAGAAAAAAAGGAGAGAGAAATGGGTGCTTTTAGATATAAATCTTCGGACCTATTTGTTGAAATACAAAGCATGAAAAAAAGGGTAGATAAGATTATGGAGCAGACCTTTGGGAGGTTTGCAAGCAATAATGAACCAACCTCTACCACCTGGGAGCCCGCAACTGATGTATATGAAACAGAAAAATATTATGTAATACAAATGGAGATTCCAGGAGTGGAAAAATCAGATATTCAAATTGAATTAAAAGGAGATGAGCTTATTATTTGTGGGATAAAAAGGCTGATTAAAGAAACTCCCAAATGTTCTTATATGATCTTAGAGAGGTCTTATGGTCCTTTTATAAGAAAGTTCTCTCTTCCAAAAGATATTGATTTGGACTCAATATCTGCTTCTATGGATATAGGAATCTTGAGGATTAAGCTCCCTAAAAAAGAAGTAAAACCAGATGAAATAAAGATTCAAATACAATTTGAGGAATAAAAAGAAGGAGGTGGAAAAAAATGAAAAATCAAATAAAAACAGGGATTTTTTTGGGTGTTTTAACTGCCCTTATCTTACTTTTTGGAAAGGCCCTTGGTGGGACTCAAGGACTCTACATTGCATTTTTCTTTGCCATTTTAATGAATGTTGGATCTTACTGGTTTTCTGATAAAATTGTTTTAGCAATGTATAGGGCAAAGGAAGTTGATTATCACGAAGCTCCAGAGCTCCATCAAATTGTTGAAGTACTGGCAAAAAGGGCTGGGATTCCAAAGCCAAGAATATATATTATACCATCTGAACAACCAAACGCATTTGCAACAGGACGTGGACCAAAAAGTGGTGTTGTTGCGGTAACAAGAGGGATAATGGAATTACTCACCCCTGAGGAGTTAATGGGGGTCCTTGCCCATGAGATAGGCCATATCAAGAATAGGGACATATTGATCCAGACAATAGCTGCTACACTAGCTGGTGTAATAATGTTTATCTCTGATATGGTAAAATGGGCTGCAATATTTGGTGGTATGGGTGGCGATGATGAAGATTCAAATCCATTTGTTGCAATTATTTTGGCGGTTATAGCCCCATTTGCAGCCATGCTAATACAACTGGCAATCTCCAGGTCAAGGGAATATCTTGCAGATGAAACTGGTGCAAAGCTATGTGAAAATCCACATTATCTTGCAAGTGCACTGGAAAAGCTTGAAGCATATTCAAGTAGAATACCAATGGATGTTGGTAATCCCTCAACCGCTCATATGTTTATTGTAAATCCATTTAAAGGTGTTTCAATGATAAGTTTGTTTAGCACTCATCCACCTATTGAAGAAAGAATAAGACGCCTTAGGGCAATGACCTTTTAAGGAGTAAAATTGGGGTTTATTGTTCTTGGGCGCTCAAAGTTGATAAACCTTGCTAATTTTTTAAGCTCAGGACAAATCCTGAGCTTTTTGTTTTTAACTTAGGGAGGAGTATTAAAGATGAAAAAACAGGTTACTATATCGGTATTTTTATTTTTTTTCTTGTTTTCAGTAGATGTTTTTGGGAAGAATGGAATTGAGTTGAGAAGGAATCTGGTTGTGCAGGCAGTGGAAAAGACTGCTCCAGCAGTAGTAAATATTAAAGCAGCAAAAGTAGTTGAGAGATATTCTAATCCTTTTAGGGATTTTTTTGGAGATGAGTTTTTCTCACCTTTTTTTTCCGATATTTTTCCAGGATATAAACAAAAATTTATAGAACAGAGTTTAGGTTCTGGGGTAATAATTGATGGAACAAAAAGATTGGTTCTCACAAACGCCCATGTGATTATGGGTGCATCTAATATCAAGGTAAAATTACTAGATGGAAGAGAATTTAAGGCAGATTTAGTTGGATGTGACCCTGATTTTGATGTGGCCCTTTTAAAATTAAGAGGAAAAGGTAAACTGCCTGAGGCAAAGATGGGGACATCTAAAGACTTAATGGTTGGAGAGACAGTGATAGCAATAGGAAATCCCTATGGTTTTAGCCATACAGTGACAACTGGTGTTGTGTCTGCTTTAAATAGGTCTATTAGGACAAAGCAGGGAACCTATTTTGGATTTATTCAGACTGATGCAGCTATTAATCCAGGAAACAGCGGCGGGCCTCTTTTAAATATACTCGGTGAAGTAATTGGAATTAATACAGCCATTTACGCAAAGGCACAGGGAATAGGATTTGCCATTCCCATAGATAAGGCAAAAAATGTTATTTATGAACTCATCCATTATGGAAAAGTGCAGCCTGTATGGCTTGGGATCTTTGGCCAGGACGTAGATCCTCAAATAGCATCTTATTTAAGACTAAAATCTCCCTCCGGATTTTTAGTAACTGAGGTAATTCCATCTTTGCCAGCTCAAAAACAAGGCATAAAACCTGGTGATGTTATAGTTTCTATAAATGGCCAGGAAATTCAGGACAAAGAAGATTATATTAGATATTTGCTTAATACTACATCTGAATCAAGATTAAGGATTCGTCTAATTAGAGAGGGAAAACTCTATGAAACCTCTCCCCTTGCTCCTGCTCCATTTACCTTTGATGAAGCAGCTCACTTAATAAAGAAAAAATGGGGATTTTGGGGAAAATTTATAAAAGATCATATAGTAGTAACAAAGGTCTATCCAAATAGCCCTGCCTCGGATCTTGGTCTGAGAGAGGGAGATCTCATATATAGAATAGGTGGTGTTAGACTAAAGAGCAAGCATGATATTTTTCGTGCCTACATAAGATATAGATTAGAGAGAAGGGTAATGTTGGTGGTAGTTCGCCAAGGCCGCATGTATTATGTAAGGATGCATATTGGATAAATCTGACAAATCTATATTTAAGGATAAATAAATCAAGAAAATGAAGACCCTTCATTTAATTGGAAGCAAGAGTCTTGGAGGTGCTGAAAACTGGTTTTTTAGATTTACACATGCATTAGCACAAAAGGACATAGTAGTCTTTCGAGGAATTAGAAAGGGAAGTGAATTAGAAGACATAAAGCACAATACAATAAAAACATATTCACTTCCTTTTTATACTGTATGGGATCCTATTTCAAAGTTTAGTATTTCAAGATTAATAAATGAATTAAAGCCGGACATAGTCCAGACCTATATGAGCAGGGCAACTAGACTCACCCATGTTGATAGGAAAACATGTGTCCACATTGCACGCTTAGGTGGCTATTATGGTCTCAAAGCCTTTAAACATGCCCACGCATGGATTGGGAATACAAAAGGAATTTGTGACTATTTAATCCAAAATGGTTTTCCTAAAAAAAAAGTTTTTTATATCACCAATTTTGTTGACATCGCAGAGCCTGCTCCCAGAGAGATACTCAGAAAACTGAAAGATAAAATGGGTATATTAGATGAGGACTTTATTATAATTCATCCAGCCAGGTTTGTGCCTGTGAAAGGACATGAAACCCTGTTTAAGGCAATTCATCTTCTTGCCTTTGATAGAATGTTAAAAAGGAGGTTTAAGGTTATATTGCTTGGAGATGGCCCACTTAAGTCCCATCTTTTGCAGCAGGCAAACAAACTAGATATAGATAAATATTTAATATGGGCGGGATGGCAAAATAATGTATCTCTATATTATCAGTTAGCTCATTTAGTAGTTTTTCCTTCTATGGAAAAGGAGACTCTTGGAAATGTTATATTAGAGGCATGGGCACATAAAAAGCCTGTTGTATGCACCAGATTTAGGGGAGCAATGGAGATTACAAAAGACTTAGAAAATGTTATACAGGTAGATTGTCTTGATTCAAAAGCATTATATCTTGCTATTAAAAGAACAATGATAGAAAAAGATCTCAGAGATTATATTGCTAAAAATGGATATAAAAAAGTTATCAAGCATTTTACAAAAGAGATAATTGTTGATCAGTATATTGAAGTGTATAAATATCTTTTAGAAAAAATTTAGGCCTTGGATATATAAAAATGTCTATATCAGTTTTGATGTATCATCAGATTGGCAATTTTTCAAAAATAAGATCCCATAGATCCACTTATTGCAGATGGAAGAGATTTAGATCTCAAATGTGGTTTTTAAAATTTTTTGGTTACAAGGTTATTTCAATAGATAGTTTATTAAACATAATTAAAAAGAACTCTTTTTTTAAAAAAAAGACAGTAGTTTTGACATTTGATGATGGATATGCAAACTTTTATAAATATGCATATCCAATCTTAAAAAAATACAATTTCCCGTGCATTGTTTATGTTCTGTCAAATCTAATTGGTTCAAGGGCAATCTGGTTCAAGAAAGAGGGACGGGACGATCCACCACTACTTACAAAGGAGCAAATATTGATTTTAAAAAATAAAGGTGTGGACTTTGGCTCCCATGGAAGAAATCATGTAAAACTTGCTCAAGTTCCATTAGAAATTGCAAGTGAAGAAATTAAAAAGAGCAAAATAGAATTAGAAGAGATGTTAGGGTTTAAAATAGACCATTTTTGTTACCCTTATGGGAGTTTAAATAAAGATGTAAAAGACATTGTAAAACAGACTGGTTACAAAAGTGGTGTTAGTTGCTATAGGGGTGCAGTGTATCCTGGCGTAGATCCATTTGAGATCCCCAGAAAGGCCATATCCTTTGGGGACAATTTAATTGGATTTTTCTGGAAATTGGAATTTAAAAACAGGTTAAAAAAAGGATAACTCATTGAATATACTGATTTTTCGATTATCTGCAATTGGTGATATTATAATGGCATCGGGTATTTTGCCATGTATAAAAGATCATTATCCTACAGCTAATATTACATGGGTAGTTCAACAGGAATATAAAACACTTATTGAAGATTCTCCATATATTGATTCTGTAATTCCAATAAAGAGAAAAGAATTATCTATTTTATTAAAAAGTGGTAGGATTGGTAATTTTATAAAGGAATGTTTTAGTACAATATCTAGTATTCGTAAAAAAAGATATGATCTAGTTTTGGATCTACAGGGGATATGGAAAAGTAGTATATGGAGTCTTTTTGCTATAGGAAAAAATAGGATAGTTGTAGATCCAAAGGAAGGTGTAGGTATTTTTTATAAAAAAAAGATATTATCTAATCCCATTGATAAGCGAATTGGTGCAGAGTATAAACTTGTTTTAAATGCACTTTCTATTTCTTCTGATAAATATACGCTTGGCATAAACACACAAGATCCTCCTATTCAGTTAAATGATAGATTTGTTGTATTGTGTCCTTTTACAACTAGGACTCAGAAATTCTGGATTGATATTTATTGGAGGGAAATTGTAAAATATATTAGATCCAGAGGGTATAAACCAGTTGTATTAGGTGGTCCATCTGATATGACATTGGTGAAAAAGATATTTTCACATGTTTCAGATATAGTTAATTTTGTTGGGAAATTAACTATAAACCAGTGTCTTGGTGTGATTAAAGGGGCAAGTGCTGTAATTGGAGTAGATACTGGTCTAACCCATGGAAGTATGCTCTTAAAAAGGCCAACAATTGCTATATTTGGTTCCACCTGTCCTTATCTAGATACAGGATTTGATAATGGAGTGGTCTTGTATGAAAACATGTGGTGTTCTCCATGTAAGAGAAATCCTCTCTGTAATGGTGAGATGGATTGTATGAAAAAGATAACTCCAAGGAGAGTTATTTCTATTTTAGATAAATGGCTCTAGGTAAATATGTCTTTTTTTGTGTGCTTTAGACAAGGGAGATTTTTTCTTATCTTTTCAATTCGGTCTTTTTGTATGCAAGTATATATTAGATTTTCATCTTCTCCTGCATCGCACAATTGAATCCCAAATGGATCAAAAATAGAGCTCCGGCCACAAAAGTTGCTTCCACATAGATTTGAACACAAAACATACATAGTATTTTCAATTGCCCTTGCCTTTAGTAGGGTAATTAAATGGTCTTCTTTGTATTTTCCCATATACCAACCAGAACATATGATACTAATTTCTGTGCCCTTTTGTGCTTGATATCTATATAATTCAGGGAATCTCAAATCATAACATATGGATACGCTTATCTTAAATCCCATGTAATTTACAATTTCTGGAGGTTTGTCACCTGGTATAACCAGGTTGGATTCATTATAACCCAGCGAATCAAAGAGATGGACTTTTCTGTATAATATTGAGGTGGACCCATCTTTTTTTACAAAAATAGCAGAGTTATAAGCTTTTTCTCTTTCTGGTTCCCATGCAGTAGTTATTATATCTATTTTGTTTTTTTTAGAAATATCTATTAATTTTGTTACATAGGTGCTGTAGTTAGATGAGAGTAATTTTGGAGTATTTGTTTTATCAATAACCCCCATAGCCATTTCAGGGAATATAATAAGGTCTATATGATGTTTTTTTGCCTTATTACAAAAATATTCAATCTTTTCCAAACTTTCAAAAGGTGTTTTACAACCACTAATTTGGCACACACCAATTATTAACATCTTTCAGTCCTACTAAATGTTTGATAGTGTAAATAAATTGTGTAAATTTTTTATAGGAAAAATAGGCATCATCCTTTAAAATACAGAATTAGTATGCCTGAGATTAAAAATTTTATCAAGAATTTAATTTTAGTTTCTGAGAATATTTTTAGGTTATTTAGAAGAAATATTAAGGACCCTATAGGCAAATTTTTAACAAAGGTGATGGAATGTAAACTTACTTTTTTTAGTAAGGCAGAAATATGAAAGGATTTAAGGAAAAGGGAAATGAATTACAGGAAGGGATATACAACTAAGACAGTTACAATAAAGAAAATAGAAAAAATTCCCAGAGATAAGCTTACTAAATTATATACTTTTCCATGCTCAAGTATTGTTTTTACAGTATAATACATAGCGACCTCTTTCATCTTTATTTTACCTCCAGTCAAAAAAATTTCCAGCGGTAATTATCATATCAGGTGGGGAATTTTAAGGACCTCTTCTTGGAGAATTTATTTTACCATTGACATTTAAATTTTTTGAAGATGTCGGACAACAAAAATTTTTCAGTGCCTTTCATTGATTCTCTGATAATAGCGCTCTGATCATAATCTTCCTATTTCTGCAGAATATTTTTGATCAAAATTTCTAATACTATTCCAAATTTATTATATACACTTTTTTGCTTAAGATGGAAGAATTAACGGGAATTTTAAATAGACTTTTATAACTCAAGGGGCCTGATGGCCCCTTTTTTATTCTTCAGATACATAAAAAGGCCATTTGTGGAAAAACCACTCATTGAAAAGAAGTGGAATGATCCACCAAAAATTCCATACCAATGATTCACCGTGTGGGAAACGGTGGGAAAGCTCAGCCATATGGTGGTTACCAAGGCCCCAGTGTCCGAAGTTTACAAAATAGTAGAACCAATAGTTAATGGCACACAGCACTAATACCCCAACAGTTCTGAAGAAAAATGCAGCCCAACTATCCACATCTTTCATAGGCACCATATCATCAAAATAGTGATGCCATATCAAAAATGGAATTAAGGTAAAAGCTGCAATTTCTGCAGCGTGAATCCATAAAAACCTGGCAACTTCTGATGCTCCTTTGGCCTCTTCAAGGTGATGAAAAGTCTCATGGGGAACCCAAAGGTGGGCAATTTTTGTGCATGTAATCGCAATTACATATGCAGCTATAAAGGAAATTCCCATTGAGATAATTCCCTTCCAGGGCTGAGGTATTTGCATTGCGCTCCACGGCTTCATACGCCATACATTTGCAGTTATAAATAAAATAATAATCGCCCATTCCCACCATCCAAATACCCAGTGAACATGAGGAGTTCCTCCAATTTTTGTCCACCAAGGGGTTGCCAGGGCAGGAGTTTTAAAGATTAGGCCAAAAAAAGGTACAATAAGTATTGTATAGAAAAATAGAGTAATTAAAGAGGCCCAACCAAGTTCCGCTAGACCTGCCTGTGGCTGCTTTAAATTACTTGGCTGGATTGGCCACTTTCCAAAAAATATTGTGACCACAGGATATGTATAAAATCCAATAAGCACAAAACATACGACTGCTACCTGTGCCAATTTTCCTGGTTTTCCTAGTGCTGCCAATTTGTAGTAACTTAAAAAATTAAAACCGATCCCGAGCACACGATAAAAAATAATGTCTATTACAAACCATACCAATACAATATTGGCAATGGTCATTACAATACCTTTGACTGGTTGTTTTAGGTTTTGAAATGGCCAGTCCCCTAAAAACATATGTTGCCATAGACCAACCAAAATCATCATAGCCAGATACATTACAAATGGGTATGGAAACCATTTAAATATTCCTCTGGGATCACTAAATATAAACCATGTGATCCACGCCACTATAAAGAAACAAATAAAAGAAATGATTCCTGTTAGGGGCTGCCCCCATCTAGGTTTAAGTATTCCATGAGCCATATACCTCTCCTTTTACTTCTTCTCATTAAAATTTCCATCTCCCCCTACCTTAATTGCGTAGTATTCTCCCTTTAAAGAGATAATACTTTTAACATATTGTAATTAATACGAATGGGGGGTGTGTCACCCCCCATTTATTTTTTAATTTATTTTTTATTTCTAGAACTTAGTTCTGGAAAGTCCCAATAAAAGTATTCGTTTTCACCCCTTTCAATACCTTGCTCTTTTTTCTTTATCTCCTGTTCTCTGAGCTCAATCCTTCTAATCTTGCCACTTATGGTCTTTGGGAGTTCATCAACAAACTGAATTATTCTGGGTATCTTAAACTTAGCAAGGACATTTATGGTGTGTTTAAAGAGCTCTAGGGCAAGTTCTTTTGAAGGTGTGTAACCTTTATTTAATATAACAAAGGCCTTTACCAACTGATATCTGCGGGGATCTGGAGAACCTACAACTGCAGCCTCTGCAACTGCTGGGTGTTCAACAAGAGCACTTTCAACTTCAAATGGCCCAACACGATAGTCAGATGACTTAATAACATCATCTGCCCTTCCAACAAACCACCAGTAGTTGTCCTCATCAATATATGCCCTATCACCAGTGTAGTAATAATCACCTACAAACACCTCTTTCATCTTATCTGGATTACCAATATACTCAGTAAACAGACCAATTGCCCTCCAATTTTTAAGTCTCACACAAATATGCCCTGTTTCATTTGGCTTTGTGATTTCATTCCCATCATCGTCTACAAGGACCATATCATACATATAAGATGGTCTACCAAAGGAACCTGCCCTCATCTTTCCTTCCATCCATGGTGCATTTCCAATCATAGCTGTGGATTCAGTCTGTCCATAAAAATCTCTAATCTCGGTATTTGTGGCCTTTTTCCACTGATTAATTACTTCTGGATTCAAAGGCTCACCTGCACTCACTGAATATCTAAGGGCTGAAAAATCAAATTTATCTAACTCCAGATTAATAAACATCCGCCAGGCTGTGGGAGGAGCACAAAAGACATTCACCTTATATTTTGAAATAGCCTCAAGGTATTTGTTTCCATCCAATGCCTTAAAGAAAAATCCTGTTGCTGTGGCACCTACATTTAAAGGAGCAAAAAAGCTACTCCATGCCCATTTTGCCCATCCAGGTGCAGATAGGTTATTGTGAATATCTCCTGGTGCCACCCCAATCATAACAGAGGTGGATAAGTGTCCAACTGGGTATGAGATAGCTGAATGTCCAACCCTCTTTGGTAACCCAGTGGTGCCTGAGGTAAAGAAACAAAATAATATGTCATCTTTCTTTATCTTTGCTCCCTCAGCTTCACCAGATTCCTTTTCTACCTCATTATAAGATATCCATCCCTCTCTTTGACCTAGTACTAGTTTTACCTTTGGTTCCTTTCCTGTTGCCTTTAAGGTCTCATCCATTACTGCAGCTGAGGCCTCATCTGCTACAATTACATCAGGTGGATAGGTCTCAAATCTGAACTCAAGTTCTCTAGCTGTCATTGTAGTTGCGGTTGGAACAATTATCAACCCCCCTTTGAGACAGGCAAAGGATGCAAACCAGGTCTCAGGAACAATGGGTGTCATCATATACATATTGTCACCTTGGTTAACACCGTTTTTTCTCAGAAAATTTAGCACCTTATTACCATTTGCGGCAAATTCAACATAGGTAAATTTTCTATCTTCTCCATTCTCCAAATTCACCCAGATAAGTGCATCCTGCTCTCCCCTCTCTTTTACATGCAATCCCTCAAAGATTTCCTCTGCCCAGTTAAAATATTCTGGGAACTCAGCCTTGTTTAATTCGTCAAAAAATGCTTTGGCTGCCTTGTCTCTTGCTTCTAAGTCAGCCATTTGGTTAATTTCCATAACCCTCTTGTAATAATCTTGCATCCCCATACATCCCTCTCCTTTTGTTTTTAATAATTTTGCAATTTTACTATGTATATTTAAACATTGTTTAACTAAAAAAGCAACACTTTTTTATTGTTTCTTTCTACAAAACATATTTTTTATTTCCTCAGCAAATTCATGTGCACTCACCTGTTTATTTGCTATCTTTTCTACCATATTTTGCAGTCTACCATTCTTTTCCAAGGAATCTATTATTGGCAAAAGGACCTGGGATTCAATTGCATTGATAAGTTGCACCCTGGCTTTTCTCTTTTCTCTTTGTTCAAAGATTTTTTTATCCTCTAAAAACTTTAGATGCTCATCTATTTTTTTTCTTAATTCATCTATTTCTTCTGCAAATTTTATTGGATTTGCTGTGTTCCCTAGTTTCACAATAGGGGGCTTCCATCCACCAGGAAATTCCTGCATCATATCCAAGGCTCGCATAAGGTCCATATAAAGTTTGGCGGCATTTGGCTGATCACCCTTATTGATTACAAATATATCTGCTATTTCCATAATACCAGCCTTAATGGTCTGAACATCATCTCCCATGCCAGGAGTCAACACAACCACTATTGTATGTGCGTTATTCATAATATCCACTTCCGACTGTCCAGTTCCAACTGTCTCAACAATTATCACATCTTTTCCCATTACATCCAACACATGTATTGCATCTTCAACAGCAGCAGAAAGTCCTCCTAACGCGCCTCTAGTAGCCAAACTCCTTATAAAAACACCACTATCACCAGCATGATCTTGCATCCTCACCCTATCGCCTAAAAGAGCTCCACCTGTAAAAGGAGAGGTGGGATCAACTGCTAAGACACCAACAGTCTTTCCCTGTTTTCTATATGAACTTATCAAAAAATCTGTAATAGTGGATTTCCCTGCACCTGGAGCGCCTGTTATGCCGACTACACGTGCGTGTCCAGTATGCGGATAAATATACTTAATAACCTCTTTCGCCTCTGGTATCCCGTCTTCTAAATTCCTGATAAGACGAGAAACAACCCTAACATCCCCCTCCCTTATTCGATTGAAGATCTTTTCTAATTTTTGCTGTTCCATATAATCCACCTTAAATTTTTCTTACACAAGCTCTTCTCTAACCTTTACATTCTCTTCTATCCATTTCTTTATCTCTTCAAGTGGAGTCCCTGGAGTAAACACTGCCTTAATTCCATGATCATAGAGATATTGAAAATCCTGTTTAGGTATAATGCCTCCCCCTATAACAACAATATCATCCGCCCCTTTTTCTTTTAGCAACTTAACCACCTTTGGAAAAAGCTCTTTATGGGCGCCAGAGAGACAGCTAAGGCCGATTAAGTCAACATCTTCTTGCAGGGCAGCCTCAACAATCTGCTCAGGTGTCTGATGACATCCAGTGTAAATCACCTCATAACCTGAATCCCTAAAAAATCTCGCCAGGATCCTAGCCCCCCTATCATGCCCATCTAAACCTGGCTTAGCTACCATTATACGCAGTTTTCTCTTTGCCATCCTACCTACTCTCCTTGAAATTTATAATTTTATGCGCAACTACTAATTTTGAAATTGGTCTTTTTGTTTAAAAAAATCCAGGATCTTTATATTCTCCATATACTTCCCTATACACATCACATATTTCCTGTTCTGTAGCCAATGCCTCAACAGCTTCAATACAATATGGCATCACATTCTCATCTTTTTTACAGGCATTTCTGAGATTATCCAAGGCCCTTTTCACAGCCTTATCATCCCTTCTCCTCTTCACCTCCTCAAGCCTCTTTAGCTGTTCCTTCTCTACCTTTTCATCTATTTCTAAAATTGGTATTTCTTGCAGTTCTTCTGTAACATACTTATTTACTCCAACAATTACCTTCTCTCCATTTTCCACCTGTTGCTGGAACTTATATGCTGCATTTGCTATTTCCATCTGAGGATATCCTTGCTCAATTGCGGCTAACATACCACCCATATTATCAATCTTCTCAATATATTCCCATGCCGCTTCTTCCATCTCTTTGGTCAATTTTTCAACAAAATATGACCCAGCCAATGGATCAATTGTATTTGCAACACCTGTTTCTTCTGCAATTATTTGTTGAGTCCTAAGTGCTATTTGCACTGCATGTTCTGTTGGCAAACAATACACCTCATCTAAAGAATTTGTATGGAGGGATTGAGTTCCACCAAGAACTGCTGCCAGCGCCTCTATTGCCGTCCTAACTACATTATTATATGGCTGTTGAGCAGTCAAAGAACATCCAGCTGTCTGTGTATGGAATCTCATCCACCAGGACCTTGGGTTCTTGGCCTTATATCTATATCTCATCACATGGGCCCATATCTTCCTTGCAGCTCTCATCTTACAAATCTCTTCAAAGAAATCTATATGAGAGTTAAAGAAAAATGAAAGCCGTGGCGCAAATTCATCTGGCTCTAACTTCTTGGTCTTCATTACATGCTCAACGTATTCCATCCCATCTCTCAAAGTAAAAGCCAGCTCCTGGACTGCCGTGGATCCTGCTTCCCTTATGTGATAACCAGATATGGATATTGTATTCCACTTGGGCACATATTTTGTCCCAAATTCAATGGTATCGCTGATTAATTTCATGGATGGCTCTGGTGGAAGCATAAATGTCTTCTGAGCAATAAATTCCTTTAACATGTCATTTTGTATCGTTCCACCTATTTTATTTAAAGGAACCCCCTGCTTTTTGGCACAGGCAATATACATAGACCACATCACTGTGGCAGGAGGATTTATGGTCATGGAAGTAGTTACTTCTCCCAGAGGAATTCCATCGACCAAGACAAGAAAATCTTCCAATGTGTCTATTGCAACACCACACTTTCCAACTTCACCAGCTGATCTAGGACTGTCTGAGTCATATCCCATAAGGGTTGGGAAATCAAAAGCAGTGCTAAGGCCAGTTTGTCCTTCCTTTAAAAGTAAATGCCATCTCTTATTAGTATCCTTGGCAGTGCCAAGGCCTGAAAACATCCTGTATGTCCAGAGTCTCCCTCTATATCCAGTATGGTGGATTCCCCTTGTATAGGGATATTGCCCAGGAAAACCTATATCCTTTTCAAAGTCTAAATCCTTTATATCTTCAGGGGTATAAAGTCTCTTTATTTCATGGTCTGATACTGTGGAAAATCTTTCTTTCCTCTCAGGCCTTTTTGCAATTAATTTCTTAACTTCATCTTCCCATTTTTTTCTTAGAGAAGAACATTTATTTAAAAGTTCTTCTGCAAAATATTTTAACATAAACACCACCCCTTAAAAATTTATTTATATTCATAAAATCCTTTCCCTGTCTTTCTCCCCAATCTACCAGCAGCAACATAAGATTTAAGCAATGGACATGGTCTATATTTTGGATCACCATAGCCCTCTAACAACACATTTAATATAGCAAGAACTGTATCAAGACCAATTAAATCAGCCAAGGCCAGCGGTCCCATTGGATGATTCATCCCAAGTTTCATAATGTTATCTATACCCTCTTTTGTAGCCACTCCTTCATAGAGTTCCCATATAGCCTCATTAATCATAACCATAAGGACTCTATTTGAGACAAAACCAGGGACATCTTTACACTCAACAGGCACTTTTCCCATTTTTTCAGCTACTTGTTTGATAGTTTCAGTTACTTCTCGTGCGGTTTCTAAACCATTTATTATCTCCACCAATTTCATAACTGGAACAGGATTCATAAAATGCATACCTATTACCTTCTCTGGCCTATTTGTACACGCTGCGATCTGGGTGATTGGCAGAGAAGACGTATTTGTAGCTAAAATTGCATGCTCTGGAGCAAGTTTGTCTAATTCTGAAAATACCTTTGCCTTAATATCCATATTCTCAACCACTGCTTCAATAACAAGATCACATTCTTTTGCAGGATCGAGCTTATCTGATAAGGTAATTCTAGATAAAATCTTCTCTTTCTCATCCTCGCTAATCTTTCCCTTGGACACGTTTTTACTTAAGATCTTCTTAATATTATTTAATCCCTTTTCAGCCAATTCCATTGTAAGGTCATTTAAAACTACATCATAACCCGCCTGGGCTGATACCTGAGCTATTCCATTGCCCATTTGACCTGCACCAACTACCATTATTTTTTTTATATCCATAACTTATTACCTCCATTTAATTTATTTTAATTAACCATCTACCTTAATTAACATTGCATCTCCCTGGGCAAGGCCAGAGCAAATACCGCAAACTCCAATTCCTCCACCTCTCCTCCTAAGCTCATACGCAAGGGTCATTACAATGCGCGCCCCTGTTGCCCCAATGGGATGACCATAGGCAATAGCGCCACCATTTACATTCACTTTTTTGTCCATTTCTTCTTTTGACAGACCCAAGACCCTTCTACCACTAATAAGGGTCACTGCTGCAAATGCCTCATTTATCTCTATTAAATCAATATCCTTGATATTCAGGTCATTTTGGTCCAAAACTTTCTTAATAGATAGGCCAGGAACCAGGGCAATATCTTTGGTAGGCTGAGATACCTCAGCATAATCCAGTATCCTAAAAAGTATCTTAAGCCCTAATTCTTCGGCCATCTCTCTGCTCATTAAAAGACAAACACCTGCTCCATCATTTATACCTGGTGCATTTCCAGCGGTAATTGAACCAGGCTTACCTGTTACTGTTGAGATGTGATTAAATACAGGGGGTAATTTGGCTAAAACTTCCAGGGTAGTATTAGGCCTTGGCTGTTCATCTGTATCAAATACTTCAATATTTTTCCCAACCTTCACTTCCACTCCAAATAGCTCATCATCTAATCTACCCTCTTCCATTGCCCGCTTTGCAGTCATTTGGGAACGATATGCCCACTCGTCATTATCTTGCCTTGTAAAACCAAATTCATCACTGGTTTCAGAACCGTGGATGGCCATGTGACGGTTATAAAAAGGATCCCACAGACCATCATAGACCATAAGATCTAGAGCATCTGCATTTGGGAGTCCCATTCTATGGCCCCACCTCATAGTCTTAAGTGCAAAAGGACAATTAGACATGGATTCCATCCCACCTGCAATCACTATCTCTGCTCGGCCTGCCTGAATGAGTTGAACACCTAAATCAAGGGCCTTTATTCCTGAAGAACAGACTTTATTTAGGGAAATAGAAGGAATATACTCAGGAAGACCTGCCAAAATTGCAGCCTGTCTAGCAGGGACCTGACCACATCCAGCAGGCACTACCTGCCCCATAATCACATAATCTATATCTTCTGCATTTATCTTGTCTGATACTCGTCTTAAAAGTTCCTTTATGGCCAATGCACCTAGCTCTGCAGCATCATATTGTTTTAATTTTCCACCAAACCTTCCAAATGGAGTCCTACATGCTTCAACACATACAACTTCCCTTGGTTTATATGACAATTTTTTCTTAAGCTTTCCCATTCCTTTAAAATCTACTTGCCTCTTACCATAATCAGCGATTTTTGCATCCTTATAAACATCTTCTCTTTTTAATTCTAATTTTTGAACAAATTTTTTCATTATGATACTCCATCTTCTTGTTACAAGTTATTTTTAAAAGCACAATTTTAACATACATTGACATTCAATGCACATTAAAATTGTGTTTTTAAACAAGGGCCAGCTTATAGCTGGCCCTATCTCTCTATTTACCTAATTTAGCAAGGGCTTCTTTTACCTCTTCAACAGATGCCTCTTCTTCTATTGTAGAAATATCACCAATATCTTCATTGCTCCATACTTTTTTAAGGACCCTCCTCATAATCTTACCACTTCTAGTCTTTGGAAGCATCTCAACAAATTCAATGCCTTTAAATACCACTATTGGTCCAAGTGAATTTCTCACATGTGTAATAAGTTCTTTTTCCAACTCATCTGAGGGCTCATAACCAGATTTGAGCACAACCAAACCGAGACACACTTGTCCCCTGAGCTCATCAGGGACACCAACAACTGCGGCTTCTCCAACAGCTGGATGATTTACAAGGGCGCTTTCAACCTCAATTGTCCCTATTCTGTGGTCTGAAATCTTGATAACCTCATCTGCACGTCCAGAGAACCACACATATCCATCTTCATCTATTGTCGCAGCATCACCACAATAGTAAGAACCAGTTGTGGCCAAAGTATTTTCCCAATATTCCTGTTTATACTGCTCTGGATTCTCCCACAATGTAGCTGTTAAACCTGGCCATGGTCTTTTAATTATCATTGTGCCTTTCTCACCTGGAAGTAAAGTCCTGCCAGTTACTTCATCTACCACCTCTGGAACAATACCAGGAACAGGATATGTTGCAGATCCTGGTTTTATTGGGAATAGTTGAAGTCCATATGGATTAGCAAAGAGTGGACCTGAAGATTCTGTCTGCCACATGTGGTCAATTACAGGAATTCTATCCTTAAATACCTTTTTCTGGAGCCATTCCCAAACCGGTGGATTTAAGACCTCACCAGCACTAAATACCCTCTCAAGAGAGGAGAGATCGTGTTTTTCCGCCTGTTCAATTCCAAGCATCAAAAGGGCCCTAGCACCTGTTGGTGATATCCACCAGCCTGTTGCTTTGTATTTTTCAATAATAGCCCACCACATATCCTTTTCAGGATAATTGGGCGTTCCTTCGTAAAGGATAGAAGTGCATCCAGCTAAAAGTGGCTCATAAACATTGTAACTATGCCCAACAATCCATCCTATATCAGAGGTACAGAACCATACATCTTCTGGTTTTCTTCCATAAATCCACTGCCCCATACAATAAATATAGATCTGATACCCGCCATGTCTTTGGACAGTTGGTTTTGGTTTTTTTGTTGTGCCTGATGTGGGAAGTATAAAGAGTGGTTCATTGGCCTCAAGTTCTACATATCCCCCATCCTGTCCTTCACCAGCCTTTAAAAACTCTTCCCAAGTAATGTCTCTGCCCTTTTCCATATTAACGGAATATTCACCAACTTTGTATCCTGGCCTTGAGAATACAGCAACTGTCCCAATCTTATAATCAGCCATCTGAAGGCCTTTATCAAACATATCTTTTAGAGCAACCATCTTTCCTGCCCTAGATCCAATATCCTGGATAAGGGCAACCTTAGGTTTTGTTAAATCAATCCTGTCTGCAATAGCCTTTGAAGAAAAACCAGCAAATACTGCTACATGGATGGCACCAATCCTTGCACACGCCAGCATTACAGCTGCAGCATCAGCAGACATGGGCATATAGAGCATTACTCTATCACCCTTTTCTACACCCACACCCCTCAAAGCAGCAGCATATTTTTCCACTAATTCTAAGAGTTCCTTATAGGTGAGGACCCTATCTTCTCCTCTCTCTCCACTAACTTCAATAAATGCAGGTTTGTCTCCATACCCTTTGAGAATCTTATAATCTAAACAATTATAACAAATATTTGTTGTTCCACCAACAAACCACCTAAATGTAGGATATTCCCAAACAAAGGTCTTTTCCCATGGTTTAAACCAGTGAATATTGTTCATAGACCATACAGCTGCCTCATTCCAGAATCCTTCAGGATCATTCTTTGCGTATTCCCACATCTTTTTGTAATCTCTTAAAAAGAGCTTACCCATCTTCCCCTCCTTTAATTAAGTTAAGGATTATAAAAACTTAAAAAAACCAGACCTAAATTTTATAGACCAAACACCTCCTTGGCAAATTCACCAAAGGATCCCAGGTCTTCACAAACAGCAATACCTGCCTCCTTTAAAGCTGCGATCTTTGCCTTAGCAGTTCCCTTTTTTCCACTAATAATAGCCCCTGCATGTCCCATTCTCCTGCCAGGAGGTGCTGTAAGCCCAGCTATGAATCCCACTACTGGCTTGGTCATGTTGTTTTTAATAAATTCAGCTGCCCTCTCTTCTGCATCTCCTCCAATCTCTCCCACCATCACTACACCTTTGGTCTCTTCATCTTGTTCAAAGGCCGACAGTGCATCTATAAAATTTGTGCCTATAATTGGGTCTCCTCCAATACCAAGACAAGTAGTCTGTCCAATGCCCATTTTTGTGAGCTGATAAACAACTTCATATGTCAAGGTGCCTGACCTGGAAACAACCCCAATTGGTCCACCTGGCTTATGGATATGTCCAGGCATAATGCCTACTTTACACTCACCAGGAGTAATTATTCCAGGACAATTTGGCCCAATTAACCTACACTTTTTACCCCTTAAATAATTTTTAACCTTAAGCATATCCAGTGCAGGGATTCCCTCAGTTATTGCCACAATCACTTCCATCCCTGCATCTATTGCCTCTAAAATGGCATCTGCTGCAAAGGCTGGTGGCACAAAGATTAAAGAACAATTTGCCCCTGTCTTCTCTTTTGCTTCCATAACAGTATTAAAAACAGGAACATCATCCATCTTCATTCCGCCTTTTCCAGGAGTCACCCCTGCCACCACCTTAGTTCCATAGCTTATACACTGTCTTGCATGAAAACTACCTTCTTTCCCTGTTATACCCTGCACAACTACCCTGGTATCTTTATTGACAAATATACTCATGACCTTACTCCTTATACTAACTCTGCAATCATCTTCGCAGCCTCTTTTAAATCCTTAGCAGTCTTTAAATTCAATCCTGAATTTAGCAAAATTTCCCGTCCTTTTTCAGCATTAGTTCCTTCCATTCTCACCACTACTGGCACATGAACTCCAACCTTTTTTGCTGCTGCGACCACACCTTCTGCAAGAACATCGCACCTCAAAATTCCGCCAAATATATTGATTAATATTGCCTTTACATTCTTATCACTGAGTAAAATTTTGAATCCATTTTCTACCATCTCAGCGCTGGCACCACCACCAACATCTAAGAAATTGGCTGGCTCAGCACCAGCTCTTTTGATCAAGTCCATAGTGGCCATTGCAAGGCCAGCTCCATTTACTATATTTCCAACATTCCCATCTAATTTAATGTAATTTAAACCATATTTTGAAGCCTCAACCTCTAATGGATCCTCTTCTTCTATATCTCTTAGCTCCATTATCTCTTTATGCCTAAAAAGGCCATTGTCGTCAAAGTTTATTTTTGCATCTAAAGCTATCCACTTACCTTCTTTAGTTAAAACAAGTGGATTTATCTCAACAAGAGAACAATCAAGGTCCAAAAATATCTTGTAAATGGATTTTACTATAGACATAAGAGGCCTTTGTAAGTCTTTCTCAATATTTAGTCCAAAGGCAATACTTCTCAAATTGTGGCCACTTATGCCAATTAATGGATCAATAAAGACCTTTATTATCTTCTCAGGACTTTTTTCTGCCACCTCTTCTATATCCATACCACCAGCTTCGCTTGCCATTATCACTATCTTTTCTGAAGAACGATCCATCACAACTGCCATATAATATTCTTTTTCAATATTTAATCCCTCTTCCACTAATACTTTTCTCACTACCTTACCTTGGGGCCCTGTCTGATGGGTAACTAACACCATATTAAGCATAGAATCTGCTATTTGAGACACTTCATCAAGAGAATTGGCCAATTTTACACCACCTGCCTTTCCTCTACCTCCAGCATGCACCTGTGCCTTTATGACCACAGGAAAGGCACCAAGCTCCTTAGCAGCATCAACTACCTCTTGTTTTGTAAAGGCCACCTTTCCCTTTGGAACAGGTATATTGTATTTTTTAAATATCTCTTTTGCTTGATACTCATGTATTTTCATGGATATCCACCTTTTAAATTTATCTTTTTATCTTTTTCTCCATCCACGTAATAGAATTTTAGCGCACCTCTCCATTACCTCTTACAACTTTCTATTCCTTAGAACAAAATTCAGTAAGCACTCCATGGGTGGATTTTGGATGCAGAAATGCCACTTTTTTGCCACCAGCACCTGGAACAGGTTCTTCATTTATGAGCTTACATCCAGCCTCTTTTGCCTTTGCTAATTGTCCTGTAATATCATCACTATAATATGCAATGTGATGCACGCCCTCTCCATTTCTCTGCAAAAATTTGGCAATAGGACTATCATCTGATGTGGGTTCAAGGATCTCTAAATGAACTCCTCCAACATCAAAAAAAGCAGTTTTGACCTTTTGTGTAGGCACTTCCTCTATCTTCTCACATTTTAAACCTAATGCGTTTTCGTAAAATTTTACTGCTTCATCTAAAGATTTTACTGCTATTCCAATATGGTCTATCTTCTTTAACATATCACACACTCCTCTTTTACATTGGTATATTTCCATGTTTTTTCGGTGCCCTAGCCTCCCTCTTGGTCTTAAGTAATTCTAGTGCTGCAATGAGTTTTGGTCTTGTCACCCTTGGCTGAATAACTGCATCAATATAACCCCTCTCAGCAGCCCTATAAGGATTAGCAAATAATTCCTCATATTCAGCAATTTTTTCCTTTCTCTTTTCCTCAGGATTTTCTGCAGCCTTTATCTCTTTTCTATAAATTATATTCGCAGCACCTGCAGCACCCATTACTGCTATCTCTGCTGTAGGCCATGCATAAACTATATCTGCCCCTAAGTCCCGAGAACACATAGCAAGATATGCACCACCATAGGATTTTCTTGTAATAAGCAACATCTTGGGCACAGTTGCCTCTGAATAACACCATAGAAGTTTTGCCCCGTGTCTGATTATGCCACCCCATTCTTGATCTGTTCCAGGAAGGTAACCTGGAACATCTGCTATTGTTAGCAGTGGGATATTAAAGGCATCACAAAACCTTATAAATCTTGTTGCCTTATCAGAAGCATTGATATCTAAACACCCTGCAAATACCTTAGGTTGATTTGCAATGATTCCTATGGGATGACCATTTAATCTAGCAAAGCCCACCACTATATTTTGGGCATAATATTCGTGTGGTTCAAAAAATTCTCCATCATCTACAATTGCCCTTATAACTTCCTTCATATCATAGGCCTGATTTGGATTATCTGGAATGATCTTATCTAATTCAGGCGCTTCCCTATTTGGTGCATCTGTTGGTGGTACATATGGAGGATCTTCCATATTATTTAAGGGTAGATATGAAAGCAACTTTTTTATTTTCATTATAGCATCTTCGTCTGATTCACAAGCAAAATGGGCAACTCCACTTTTCTGATTATGGACCATTGCGCCACCCAAATCTTCAAAACTCACCTCCTCACCAGTTACAGCCTTAATTACCTGAGGACCTGTTATAAACATAAAACTGGTCTTTTTCACCATAAAGATAAAATCAGTCATAGCAGGGGAATAAACAGCACCGCCAGCAGTTGTCCCCATTATAGCAGAAATTTGAGGTATAACACCAGATGCATTTGAGTTTCTAAAAAATATCTGTCCATATCCAGATAAGGCATCTACCCCTTCTTGTATCCTTGCACCACCAGAGTCATTAAATCCAACTACTGGAACACCTACCTTTAAAGCCAGATCCATCACCTTGCAGATCTTTTTGGCATGCATCTCTCCCAAGCTCCCAGCTCTGGCAGTAAAATCCTGAGAAAAAGCACAAACTGGCCTTCCATTGACAAGCCCAAAACCAGTAATCACACCATCTGCAGGTATATTCACCTTTTCCATCCCAAAATATGTGCACCTGTGCTTAACAAACATATCTATTTCTTGAAATGTCCCCTTATCAAATAGAAGATCCAATCTTTCCCTTGCTGTAAGTTTCCCCTTTTCCTTGTGTTTTTTTATGGCCTCCTCTCCCCCCATTTTCAGGACTTCTTGTTCCAGTTCCTTTAATTTTTTTATCTTTTCTTCTGTGGTCAGGGCCATATAAACTCCTTTTGTTTATTTTTTTAATTATATACTAATCCCTATATTCTCCAAAGACTTCCCTCAAGACATCACAAATTTCACCTATTGTGGCATATTCCTTCACTGCCTCAAGGATAGGATCCATTAGATTCTCATCTCCTTTTGCAGCATCTTTTAACCTCTTTAAAGATGCCTCAACCTTAGAATTGTCTCTTTCTTCCCTCACCTTTTTGACCCTTTCTATCTGGCGTCTTTCTACTTCTTTATCTATCTTCAAAATCGGAACTTTTACACTCTCCTTAGATTGAAATTCATTTACCCCTACTACAATCCTTTCCTTTGTTTCTATTTGCTTTTGATACTCATAAGCAGAATCTTCTATCTGTCTCTGGATAAATCCAGCCTCAATAGCAGATATCACGCCTCCCATGTCATCAATTTTTTTGATTAAAGAAAAGGCCTCTTCTTCTATCTTATCAGTAAGATATTCAACAAGATAAGAGCCACCTAAAACATCTATTGAATTTGCCACGCCAGACTCATAAGCTATTATCTGCTGAGTTCTCAGGGCAGTTCTCACAGAATCTTCTGTTGGAAGTGTAAGGGCCTCGTCCTTGGAATTTGTGTGCAAGGATTGAGTTCCTCCAAGGACTGCAGCCAATGCCTGCAGGGCCACCCTCACAACATTATTGTCAATTTGTTGAGCAGTTAGGGTATGTCCAGCAGTCTGAGTATGGAACCTGAGCGTGCATGCCCTTGGATCTGTTGCACCAAAACGCTCCTTCATTATCTTTGCCCACATACGCCTTGCTGCCCTAAATTTTGCAACTTCTTCTATGATATCAGTAGTTGCATTAAAGAAAAAGGAAAGCCTTCTTCCAAAGACATTTACATCCAGCCCAGCATCAATTGCAGTTTGAACATATGTAATTCCATTGGCCAGGGTAAATGCTACTTCTTGAACAGCTGTTGACCCTGCTTCCCTGATGTGATAACCTGAAATAGAAATTGTATTAAAAAGAGGAGTATTTTTTGTGCACCACTCAAATATATTTGTTATAATCCTAAGTGATGGCTTTGGGGGGAAAATATATGTCCCCCTGGCAACATATTCTTTTAAGATATCATTTTGAATAGTTCCCCTTAATTTTTCCCTTGGAACCCCTTGCTTTTCTCCAACCGCCACATACATAGCAAGGAGTATTGATGCTGGCGAATTAATTGTCATGGAAGTTGAGACCTTATCCAAAGGGATCCCATCAAATAAAATCTCCATATCAGCTAGAGAATCTATTGCCACTCCAACCTTCCCTACTTCCCCTCTACTCATTGGATGGTCAGAGTCATATCCAATCTGGGTGGGTAGATCAAAGGCCACAGAAAGTCCTGTCTGTCCTTGCTCCAGTAGATATTTATACCTCTTATTGGTTTCTTTAGCAGTGGCAAAACCAGCATACTGTCTCATGGTCCATAGTCTGGAGCGATACATTGTAGGCTGCACACCCCGAGTAAATGGATACTGACCTGGAAATCCCAACTTCTCCAAATATTCATCATCTATTTCCTTGGGAAGGGCAACGCGTGGAAGATCAAGCCCTCCCGTGGTCTTAAACTCCTTTTTTCTCTCAGGGAACCTTGCTAAAACCTTTGATAAAACCTTTTCTTCCCATTCTTTATATTTTGGATGATTTGACATATCCCACCCCTTTTTCCTTCAAAATTTTAATTTACAAGCACATCCTTCAGTTCTGATGCCACCTTTGATGCTACTACCCTCGGATCTTTGTCTAAGTCTGTATCAATTGAATCTATCTTCTTCTCTATATCACCTCTTATCATCTCTATCACCCAATCAGTGATTTCCTTTTTTCTATATTCAATGCGCTTTTGTTGTTTTATCCCTTTTTTCTCATTTTCTAGATATATTTTTTCCATTGTATGGTAAAGCTTATCTATTCCTTTCCCTTCAGAGGCAATTGTAAGTATTACTTCTGTTCCCTTTTCCCTGGCAATTTCATTTAGTTCCACAGCCAGCATCTGTGCCTCAGGCTTGTCTGCCTTATTCACAACCATAACATCGGCCACTTCCATAAGTCCTGCCTTTAGGGCCTGAATATCGTCACCCAAACCTGGGGCAGAGACAAGGGCGGTTACATCTGCAATCTTTACTATATCTATCTCAGATTGTCCTACACCAACTGTCTCTATAATAATGGGATTACATCCACTGGATGCCAATATCCTGCAAACAGCACCTGCTGATGCACAAAGCCCTCCCAACCTACCACGAGTGGCCATGGACCTGATCACCACATCCATATCAAGGGAATGTTCCATCATCCTTATCCTATCTCCGTGTATTGCACCACCAGACAAAGGAGATGAAGGATCAACTGCTATCACACCAACCCTTTTGCCCAATTTTCTGCAATAACCAATCATCTTCCCAGTCAAGGTGGACTTACCTGCCCCAGGAGGACCAGTAATACCAAATACCATTGTCCTATCAATTGCCTCTTTGTCCAGGGAAGACAATAAATCCTCAACCAAAACATCCCCATTTTCCACCATGGTAATAGCCCTGGCAATGGCACGGGGCGATCTCTCTTTTATTCCTTTAATTATTTCTTCTATGTTCATTTATTTTCACACAATTCTCTAAAGGTTTTGATTATTTCTTCCATTGGAGTGCCTGGAGTAAATACCTTTTTTATCCCTCTTTTTTTCAACTCCTCAATATCCTCTTCTGGAATTATTCCTCCGCCAATAACAGGTATATCCGATGCTCCATGTTTCTTTAAGGCCTCAACCACCTCTGAAAAGAGTTCCATATGGGCACCAGATAGAGATGATAGGCCAACCACATCCACGTCCTCTTGAATGGCAGCCATAGCTATTTCCTCTGGAGTCCGTCTAATTCCAGTATAGACAACCTCAAAACCACTATCTCTAAGTGCCCTGGCTATACACTTTGCCCCCCTATCGTGACCATCTAGTCCAGGTTTGCCAATAAGCACTCTATATACCTTTTTCTCCCCCATATAAGCCCCCACTTCAAAATTTTTAAGGCCCAAATAAATAAGCCTTATTATTTACTAAATCTTAATCTTTGCCACTAAATTTTTCACTGCTTCAACAGATTTTTTAAAGGCCTCTTCCTCTTCTGGAAGGAGCTCTATCTCTATTACCTCCTCAACACCATTTCCACCAAGTTTTACAGGAACACCTACAAAATAACCACCAACATTGTATTCCTTATCACAATAAGCAGCACAGGGGAGAATGCGTTTTTTGTCCTTTAAAATAGATTCAGCCATTTGCACTGCAGCAGCTGATGGAGCAAAAAATGCACTTCCAGTTTTAAGCAAAGACACGATCTCTCCTCCGCCCTTTCTGGTCCTCTCCACCATTGCATCTATCTTTTCCTTTGGCAAAAGCTTTGTGATTGGTATCCCTGCAACTGTGGAATACCTTGGAAGAGGCACCATTTGATCTCCGTGTCCACCAAGAACAAATGCTGTCACGTCTTCTACTGACACATTGAGTTCCATTGCAATAAAAGTCCTAAACCTGGCTGAATCCAAAATACCGGCCATTCCTACCACCCTATTTGGAGGAAACCCACTTACCTTGTGGGCTACATAGACCATGGCATCTAAAGGATTAGATACAACAATCAAGATTGCGTTAGGTGAATACTTAGCAACCTGCTCTGTTACACTCTTTACAATCTGTGTATTTTTTTCCAGCAAGTCATCACGGCTCATTCCAGGCTTTCTTGCAAGACCAGCAGTAATTATAACAACATCAGAATCTGCTGTATCACGATAATCATTAGTTCCAATTATATCTGAATCAAACCCTTCGATTGGAGAAGCTTCTCTTAGATCAAGCCCTTTTCCCTGGGGCATACCCTCAACTATATCAACTAAACATATATCCCCGAGTTCTTTGCTTGCAGCCCAATGAGCTGCAGTTGCACCTACATTTCCAGCACCTATAATTGAAATCTTTTTTCTCTTATGCATAAATAACTCCTTTAAATTTTGTGTATTGGTGTATTGGTGGATTTGTGTATTTGTGTATTGGTTATTGGTATATTGGTGTATTGGTTCACCGTTCTTCCCTCTTCCTGTTCACTATTCACCAATTACAACCAATACCTGACCCTTTGATACATTATCTCCTTCTTTCACCCTTATCTCTTTAACTACACCAGAGGTTGGGGCCGTAATTGAATTTTCCATCTTCATTGCCTCTAAGATAAGAAGAACATCTCCCTCTTCAACCTGATCGCCTACATTTTTCTCCAGTCTAATTATAATTCCAGGCATTGGTGCCTCTACTGGCGTCCCTGATACTGGCGCCTCAGCCTTTTTCTCCTCTTTTGTCTCTTTTTTCTTAGAAACAGATGGAGCTGGTTTTGGCGCTGGAGCTTGTGGAGTTACCTGCATTGGTTGAGGCTGTTGTGGCTGAGCCATACTTGGCATATATCCAGGCATTGGTGTTATCTGGGTAATCATTGGCTGACCATCTGCAGAATCAACCTCAACCTTAAAGTACTCATCATCTACAAACACATTAAAGGTCCTGACATTTGGACTCTTCTCAGGGGCCTCTTTCTCCACTTTTTCCACCAAAAGCCCCTTTTTGGCCTTTTCAATAAGCTCTTGTTCCCTCTTCACATCTTCCATTGTCTTGGGTTTCATCTCCTCAGGCATCTCTTCAAGCCCATATTTTATCCTGAGAAACTTTTTACCAGTAGTGGGATAAAGGGCATATATGAGGAGATCATCCATATCTTTTGCCAGATCACCGATCTCTTGTTTGGCCTTTTCTAACTCTGGTTCAAGGATATCAGCAGGACGTCCAGTAAATGGAGTCTCACCCCTTGGATACCCTTTAAGGGCCTTCTTTTGGACCTCAGGATCAATTGGAGCAGGAGTCTTTCCATAAAGACCATAGCATAAATCCTTGACCTGCGCTGTAATCATCTTATACCTTTCATCAGGTGTATCAAAGAGCACGTTATTTACAGTCTGTGTACCAACTATTTGAGATGTTGGGGTGACCAATGGGACCTGACCAAGCTCTTTCCTCACCCTTGGTAGCTCTTTAAACACTTCATCTAATTTATCAATTGCATCCATCTCTCTGAGTTGATTTACTAGATTTGACAACATACCACCTGGTGTTTGATGTAGCAGCACATTTACATCTATTACAGAAATCCTATCATCAAGTAGGTGCCTATATTTTGGTGAAATCTCTTCAAAATGTCTTGCACACTTAATTAACTGTCTTAAGTCAAGGCCTGTATCCCTATTTGTTCCTTTTAATGCCACTACTATTGGTTCTACGGCTGGATGGGATGTCCTGTATGCCCAAGGAGACAGACATGTATCAATAATATCTACTCCTGCCTCAATGGCCTTGAGCATGGTCATATCAGCCATACCTGAGGTAAAATGGCTGTGGAGGTGGATTGGGACTTTTACAGTCTCTTTTAATGCCTTTATCAAAACATATGCATCATAAGGGGCCATAAGACCTGCCATATCTTTAATACATATTGTATCAGCCCCCATATCCTCTAATTCTTTGGCCTTATCTAAATAATATTGGAGATTATAAACAGGCCCTCCCATTCTCTGCTCTGTCAAAGAGTAGCAAATACTTCCTTGAAAGTGTTTTCCATTTTTTTTGATTACCTTAACTGCGGTTTTAAAATTTCTAAAATCATTTAATGCATCAAAGACCCTGAATATATCTATTCCATTTACACAACATCTCTCAACAAATGCCTCTACCACATCATCAGGATAATTTCTGTATCCTACTAGATTTTGTCCTCTAAGTAGCATGGAAAAAGGAGTCTTTTTTATGTATTTTTTCAATGTCCTGATCCTTTCCCATGGATCTTCACCCAAAAACCTATGACAACTATCAAAGGTTGCACCTCCCCATACTTCCATGGAATAAAATCCACATTTATCCATCTCTTCTGCAATGGGGATGAAATCTTCAGTTCTCCCCCTTGTAGCAAATAGGGACTGATGCCCATCCCTCAATGTGAGGTCCTGAATCTTTAGGGGATTTGTAACCTCTACCTTATCTTCCAGGGTACCTGCCTCAAGTACTCCATGTTTTTCTATCATAACTTACTCCTTGATTAAGATTTACACAAACGATATTGCCAATTAAAACGTCTTTCCATCATACTCATCCTACCAGCAAGAGACCAAGGGCTGGTAATGGGAAGATTTATCTGTGGCTGAAGAGCTGGTATTTGAACCTGCATCATCTGGGACACAGCCACTGCCTCTTGCTCAAGATACATATATATAGCAGCAGAAATTGCTGCGACTATTTTTTTCTTTCTATCCATGGGAAAACAACTCCTCATGATCAAAGTTTTGGTTTAACGTAAAGTTCACCACCATATACATCATTTATAACCAAAGTCGGAAAATCCTCAACTACGAGTTCCCTCACAGCTTCTGGACCTAGATCTTCATAGGCTATTACCTTGGCATCCTTTATTCTTTGGGATAAAAGAGCACCTGCACCTCCTGTTGCGCCCAAATATACTCCCTTGTATTCCTGCATGGCCTTTTTCACTTCATCTGAACGCTTGCCCTTTCCAATAGATGCCTTAAGTCCCAATTTATACAGAGTTGGGGCATATGGATCCATCCTGTAACTTGTAGTTGGCCCTGCAGAACCAATTGGTCTTCCAGGAGGGGCAGGAGTCGGCCCTACATAATATATGACCGACCCTTTTATGGGAAAAGGCAGTTCTTCTCCTCTATTAATTGTATCAATCAGCCTCTTATGGGCTGCATCCCTGGCAGTATAAATTATACCAGAAATCAAAACTACATCCCCAGCCTTTAACTTTAAAATATCCTCATCTGTTAAAGGGGTTTTTAATTTATATGTATTCATTTAAAAAATTACCTCCTTATACCTTGCAGAATGACATTGAATATTTACTGCAACTGGCAGAGAGGCTATATGACACTCCTTTACATTGATCTTTACCCCAAGGGCGGTAGTCTTTCCTCCAAGACCCATTGGACCAATTCCAAGATCATTTATTGCCTCAAGCAACTCTTCTTCTTTCTTTGCTATATCCTCATCTGGATGTCTATCTCCAAGGGGTCTAAATAAGGCCTTTTTGGCCAATATTGGAGCATAGTCAAAGGTTCCCCCTATACCAACACCAACTATTATTGGAGGACAGGGATTTGGACCAGATTCAGCCACCCTCTTTACCACAAATTCTTTGATTCCTTCCCAACCAGCAGCAGGGGCCAACATAGTACACCTGGACATGTTCTCACTTCCACCACCCTTTGCCATAAACAATATCTTTAAACTATCCCCTTTAACTAAATCATAGTGAATCATGGCAGGGGTATTATCACCTGTATTTTTTCTAGAAAATGGATTGCACAACGATTTTCTAAAATATCCTTCTTTATATGCGTCTACCATTGCCCTTGTTAAAACATCAGATATATGCTCTCCCTCAATTTTGACCTCATCTCCAATCTCCACAAAAAATACCCCTACCCCTGTATCCTGACAAAGAGGTAGTTTACTCTCCCTAGCCAGCTTTGAGTTTTCAAGGAGCTGGGACAGAACTTCCTTTGCAGAATCTAAGGTTTCATTTTTATAAGCCTTCTCAAGGGCCTCTTCTACATCCCTAGGTAAATTGCACCCAGCCTCTAAAATAACCTGCTTCATTTTTGAATAAATATCATCAGAATTAATAACTTTCATAATTATCTCCACTATTTCTTTTTCTTAGAAAATACAGAAAATAACCTGCCAACCTTCCCACCTAAGGATGCAATAGCCATCTTTCGTCTGATAATCCCCAGTTGATCTTGGAGAGGGATCTGTTTTGGACACACGTCTTCACAACCAAGTAGTCCCATACATCCAAATACCCCTTCATCTGTCCCAATTACTTCAAAATACTCTTCATCTGTCCTCTCGTCTCTGGGATCTATGTAAAATCTTGCAATTCTATTAATAGAAGCAGCACCAAGAAAATCTTCCCTCATCCTGGCAGTTCCACACGCTGCAATACAGCACCCACATTCAATGCATCTATCTAGTTCAAAAATCTGGTTGGCCAGATCATTATCCATCCTTTCTTCCAATGCATTTGGATCAAAGGTCTTGGTTGTGTGCACCCATGCTTCTATCTTTTTGGCAACTCCTCTAAACCAGGTACCTGTATCTACGGATAGGTCTCCAATCAATTTAAAAACTGGAAGTGGATGCAGCACAATCTTGTCTGGTAAGTCCTTGGTTTTGGTTTTACAGGCAAGGCCAGGCCGTCCATTTATCACCATTGCACAAGAGCCACAAACCGCAGCCCTGCATACAAAATCAAATTGAAGGGATGGATCCTGTGTCTCCCTTATTTCATTTAGGGCCAAAAACAATGTCATATTCTCCTTTTCTTCAAGGTAATATGTCTGCATATGAGGCTTTGAGTCAGGATCCATTGGATTATAACGAAATATCTCAAAATGAAGTGTTCTACTCATGGTCTCCTCTCTCTTTAAAATTTTTTCTAATTACTTTACTTATTATCACCTGATTTCTCGTCCTCGTCTGATGAGATTACCTTCCCTTCTCCATAGCCCCTGTCACCTGGAGGCAGATAATATACCTTTGAAGCAGGTTCATAATCCAAGGTGGGCAAATCATCACCTTCTTTCCATGTAGCCAGGGTCCTCTTTAACCACTCTTTATCATTTCTATATGGATAATCTTCACGATAATGGGCACCCCTACTCTCTTTTCTCTGCAAAGCTCCATAGGCAATACAAAGGGCCACTTTAATCATGCCAGGAAGTCTAAGGGCTTCAGCAAGCTCTGGATTTGCCCCAATTCCATTGGATACAAGGGACAATTTTTTACTCCTATCAAGCAGTGTCCTGAGAGAGTCCAC
>Ga0256842_1000469_pt1 | contig 35749 bp, 44 predicted proteins | sample 4559240metaG_FD_185973 | JGI IMG/M metagenome (GOLD analysis project Ga0256842, IMG submission 185973) | Hydrothermal vent microbial communities from Guaymas Basin, Mexico - 4559-240 | ecosystem: Environmental > Aquatic > Marine > Hydrothermal vents | place: Mexico: Guaymas Basin | collected...
ATCTCTAATTTGTCAAAAAACATTTATCTTCAGGAGAATACTCTATACTTCCTATATATCTTTTATATTCTATTGTATTAGCCATTGCATATATCCACTGCTGATCTTTTGTACTCTATTTTTATAAAACCACAATATCTTAAAAGTGTTTTCAACTTAGTCATCATAGTCGTCATTATCACTATCTAAATCTAAAAAATCATTATGAAGATAATCGTCATCATCTATGCAGTTATGATTATCATCGTCCGTATAACCTCCGCAATAGCCTCTGTTTGTCATGGAAGCACTACTTCTTGAAGATCCAAACAAAAATGATAGAGTGGCAAATATCAGGATAAACCAAAAGAGTTTTGAGAGGAAACCTTTTGAATTTTCAAAGTTTGTAAATATATATTTGATAAGATGCATATATACAATCAGAATAACTCCTATGAGTAGTATTATCTCAAGTGTATTCATCATCTTTTATCTTTTATCTTTTTTCTCTTTTATTAAGGTTCTAATGGGATAGCTTATCACTACGGCAGTTCCCTCAAATAAAACAGTAGCCAATCCTCCTATAAATATCACAGGATATAAAGGGATAGCTATAATTTTTGATAGTGTTGATGATCTATTATCCGTTTTAGTTTTATTTTCATTTGGATTGTTTGTAGCAAAAAGAAGAGTAAAGGCTATAAAAAGTATAATCAGTTTTTTCATAGTTATCCTTTTGTGTTTTTGTTTGTTATTATACATAAAATTTATTAACCATATTTATATTATTTTATAGAGATAAAAAACAGTATTTGGTAAATATAGTTTCGCAAGTAAATATATGATATAATTTCAAATATAAATCGTATGAGGTGTTTTATGCAAACTATAAAAATAGATATAGAAGATACTCTATATCAGAGTATTATTGATAAAGGAATTAATGTTCAAGAAAAATTAAAAGACATGATATATGACTTGATGAATGATGACTATCCTTCTATATCAACTGCCGAGGCTAAAAAAAGAGTGTTTGATGCCGTGCAGAGATACGAAAACAAAAAAGATATCTATCGCTCCTATGATGACAACTTTAAAAAAGAGATGGATCAATATATAGATAGTTTATAAATTATGAAAATTATTCAAGATAGTGTATTTGAAAAAAATCTCAAAAATATACTTAAATATATTTCAATAGACAGCAAAACAAAAGCAAAAAAATTCAATAACTCACTTTTTAAAAAGATAGAAAATTTATCAAATATGCCTTATAAATTTAGAAAATCTTTTTATTACGATAGTGAAAATGTAAGAGATTTGATTTTTAAAGGATATACGATTCCTTATTTGATTGACAGCGATAAAAATAAGATTGTACTGTTAGATATTTTCAAATGGATAGACAAAAATATGTAAATATAACCCGTACAAGTGATACAAGTCGTACAAGTCCATTTTATGGGAGTTTGAAAGATAAAACTACTTTCGTACAAGTGCGGACAAGTGAAATAATTTATAAACTATTTATTATCATAAAAATAAACAAATATGTAACAGTTTGTGGTGACATTTGAATTATATGCCCTAATTTAGGCTTTTTAGTTGTTCCTCATAACCCGAAGGTCGGAGGTTCAAATCCTCCTCCCGCAACCAATTCAAAGCCCTAAAACAAGGGATTTTCAAAGATTATCAAGATGCATTAAATCTATTTGTGTCACCAAGAGTGTCACCAAGTATGTCACCATGTCCAAATGGATCAAAATCTCTACTAATTTTAAGGTGTCTAACGATAATAGAGCCGAATTAGAGTGAAAAATGGATAAAATTATTAAAAGAGGGCGGATTTGTCGCTTAATTGTGACAAAGATAGATATCCTCGATCTACTTAACTCATATGTAAATTTTTATCTATTTTATCTAAATGTTAATCCGGCTTTCATATCCGCTTTCAAAGCACTTTCATCACTCTTTGCAAAGTCTATAAAGCCTTTATCATTTGTTGATAAGTGTTTTGTGTCTATACCGGCTTTATTGAGCTCTTTTGAGTGTATATGATCGCTATTGACCTTTTCTTTTAGATCATCATAGTGCATATATTTTTTTATATACTCATCTTCGCTGATTTTTCCTTTGTCATACAAATCATCCAAACCGTCTTGTTTTTTTGAAATTTGTTGCTTTAAATCCTGTTTTGTGGTAGAATTAGTTTTAGAATTTGAATGAAAAAGGAGTTGTCATCATGTTTGGTGAAATTTTCGTTTTGGGATCTTTGTTCTTTGTAATCGGACTTGTCGCTGCTGTTGTATTTGGTTTCATTGGTGGCTTCATCATTGGTGGAATCGAAAGATTCAGAGGATTGAGAGGCTGATTTCTTTTTGCCCCATATTTTCTTTCCTGTTTCCCCTACTTTCTTAAACCCTCTCCCTATCGGATCACCAAGCATTTTATTAACAGTATAACCACCAACCAAACCGGCTTCATTCCAAACTGTTTCAGGGGATTGTCCTGTAGCATCAGCTAATTTTGTGCATTCCCAATCCGGAGATTGCGAATGAGTTATAAATTATATTGACATTTAGTATCTTTTAGGATACAATACCACTATGCATTTGATTAAACAAACAGACTATTTTTACAAATGGCTAAAAAAGCTCAAAGATATAAAGGGTAAAGTTTCTATTATTCGTAGAATTGATAGAATGAAAAATGGAAACTTTGGGGATTATAAATTTGTCGGTAGTAGTGTTTATGAACTCAGGATAACAGTTGGACCCAGATATAGAGTTTATTATACTTTAAAAAGTAGTGATATTATAATTTTATTGGTAGGCGGAGATAAATCCACTCAAAACGAAGATATTAAAAAGGCTCAAACTTTTGCAAAGGAGTACCAAGATGGATAATTTAACTAACTTTGATATATCTCAATATTTAGATAATGAAGAAGTAATAGCGGAATACCTAACTCAAGTTTTAAATGATGGCAACAATGAAGAGTTTTTAGAAGCCATAGGACATATAGCTAAAGCTAAAGGAATGTCAAAAATAGCTAAAGATACAGGGCTTGGCAGAGAGAGTCTATACAAATCTTTCTCAGGTAGAACCAAACCAAAATTTGAAACGGTTATGAAAGTGATAAATTCTCTTGGGGTAAAATTGAAAGTGGCTGTTTAGTCGTCATAGTCATCATCATCCACATAGTCACTATAATCATAGTCATAATCATCACTATCCAAATCTAAAAAATCATTATGAAGATAATCATCGTTATCTATGCAGTTATGATTATCATCGTCCGTATAACCTCCGCAAGAGCCCCTGTTTGTCATGGAAGCACTACTTCTTGAAGATCCAAATAAAAATGATAGAGTGGCAAACATCAGGATAAACCAAAAGAGTTTTGAGAGGAAACCCTTTGAATTTTCAAAGTTTGTAAATATATATTTGATAAGATGCATATATACAATCAAGATAACTCCTATGAGTAGTATTATCTCAAGTGCATTTATCATCTTTTATCTTTTTTCTCTTTTATTAAGGTTCTAATGGGATAGCTTATCACTACAGCAGTTCCTTCAAATAAAATAGTAGCCAATCCTCCTATAAATATCACGGGATATAAAGGGATAGCTATAATTTTAGATAGAGTATTTGTATCACTGGATTGGTTGATTTCTTTATAGTCTGCTGCATTCAATAAAGACAAAGATAACAGCAAGATTAAGATAATTCTTTTGATCATAGTTGCTTCTTGTTGTTCATTATTATACATAATTTATGATTACTATCTATTTTATAGTTAAATTTTGAGTATCAGTCCACATAAATTTATGGTGCCTTTTTTAAAGTATTGGGGTGCCCAAAAAGTGCCTTTTTTGTCTTTTTTATGTCCTTTTTTAAATGATATTTATAATTTTACAGAGATGTTGGCTTTTTGAGTTTTATATTTTATTTTTTAAATTTTTTCTTTGATAGAATAAAAATATAAGCAAAATAAACTTCAAAAAGATTTTCTTAAAACAACCAATTTTGGGGACTTTCCGCTACTTATATATTTGAATAAAATAAGTAACCGAAGTAATTAGCAACCATCTTATCTTAGTATGAAACTATATAAAATAGCCTTTCTAAAGTGGTAGCAGAGGGGGAACTCGAATCCCCGACCTCCGGCTTATGAGAGATGATGTAAATATTGAAACTACGATATTTAGGGGGTTTAGTCTTTCGCAATTAACTATAATTATCAATATTTTTATTGATTTTAGTGACACTTTTAGTGACACTTTTTATGTATAATAACAAACAAAAACACAAAAGGATAACTATGAAAAAACTGATTATACTTTTTATAGCTTTTACTATTCTTTTTGCTACAAACAATCCAAATGAAAATAAAACTAAAACGGATAATAGATCATCAACTCTATCAAAAATTATAGCTATCCCTTTATATCCTGTGATATTTATAGGAGGATTGGCTACTATTTTATTTGAAGGAACTGCCATAGTGATAAGCTATCCCATTAGAACCTTAATAAAAGAGAAAAAAGATAAAAGATGATAAATACACTTGAGATAATACTACTCATAGGAGTTATTCTGATTGTATATATGCATCTTATCAAATATATATTTACAAACTTTGAAAATTCAAAGGGTTTCCTCTCAAAACTCTTTTGGTTTATCCTGATGTTTGCCACTCTATCATTTTTATTTGGATCTTCAAGAAGTAGTGCCTCCATGACAAACAGAGGCTCTTGTGGAGGTTATACGGACGATGATAATCATAACTGCATAGAAAACGATGATTATCTTCATAATGATTTTTTAGATTTGGATAGTGATGATTATGACTATGATTATAGTGACTATGTGGATGATGATGACTATGACGACTAAGTTGAAAACACTTTTGAGATATTGTCGTTTTATAAAAATAGAGTGTAGAGCATCAGCAATGGTGGTATGCAATGGCTAATACAATAGAATATAAAAGATATATAGGAAGTATAGAGTATTCTCCTGAAGATAAATGTTTTTTGACAAATTAGAGATGATAGATGATCTTGTAACTTTAAAAAAATATGTTGCTGAAGCTGATATGTTATTGTCAAAAACTGATAAGGTAGCAAGCAATAAATAATATGGTAAAAGTCTAAAAAAGGGGAGTTATAAACTCCTTTATTTTTATAAAGATATTACTCTACTTGATTTTGCATCTGAAAATATAAATTTTGGTATAATACAAAAAAGCTTAAAAGAAATAATCTGTTAAAATCTTTTTTAGGTGTTATCGCTAAAACAGAGAAAGGCTATGCAAATGACAAAAGAGGATATAGTATCATATTTAAAAAGCCACAAAAATTACTTTAAAGAAAAATATCAAATATCTAAAATAATACTTTTTGGATCATACTCAAGAGAAGAGGAAAAAGATGATAGTGATATTGATATAGCCATTGAAACCCCTGTAAGTGACTATTTTTTATTGTATGATTTAAAAGATGAATTAGAGAAGATTTTTAATAAAAAAATTGATTTGGTTAGATTGAGAAATAAAATGAATAGTGTTTTTAAAAATCGAATCAATAAAGAAGGTGTCCATGTATGATAAAGAAATCATTTTAGAAATTTTAGATCAAATCATAGAAGCGGTAATCACAGTTAAAAGAAGATGTGAATTTGCAAAAGATGTAGATGATTTTTTAGATAGCGACACAGGAAAAGAAAAACTTGATAGTATATGTATGAAACTTATTGCGGTAGGCGAAAGTTTGAAAAAGATAGACAAAGTAACTGACAAAAACCTACTTAAAAATTACCCAGATATTGAATGGAAAAAAATTATAGGAATTAGAGATTTTATATCTCATCACTACTTTGATTTGGATGCTGAGATAATCTTCGATATTTGTCAAAGTCATATAAATGATTTGATAGGAACATTACAAACAATAAAATCTCATCTTGAAAAACAATAGACAATCTTCACAATTTTACCCAGCCACAAACGAGCAGCCTAACCTGCCCTTTTTTTCTAAAATTATCCTTTTTCATCCAAAATATTGTAAAAAGCAGCTCTTTAATCGTTAGACACCTTTCGCAACTTCGTTGCTTAGGTGTAATGTAAAATAGTTGCCTATATATAGGGGTTTAAAGGCTTAAGAAAATTCTTATGTAATTTTATTGCTTTTTATGTATCTTATTAAGATATGCTCTTAAAAGCCTATATATAGGGGTTTTGTGGTTATTAATGATAGTTTTAAAAATATATGGTTATAAATTATATGATGAATATATGGTGTATTAATGATAAATATAAGATGAATAAATAGTGTATAATGGTAGACTTATAGTGAATATTTAGTAAATAATGGTGGTTTTATAGTGTATTTATGATATAATTATGATGAAGACATGATAAAAGGATGAAAAGTATGAAAGGGATGAGTAAAAACATAGAAGAGTTTAGAAAAAAACATAGAAATATGATATTTGGTAAATCAAAGTTATGGAATTATAAAGATGATATAAAAATATTATTGGAAGATGGTTTTACAATCGCATTGATTTATAAATATTTGAAAGATTACTACGATATACGATATTCACAAAAATATTTTTATAATTTTATTCGGAGAAATAGAAATAAGATATTAAATTCATCATCTCAAGAAATATATTCCAACGAAACAATAGTAAAAAAAGATATATATAATAAAAATACCTCAAACCCCTCTCAAAACAAAAATACAGAGACTTTAAAACCAAAAGCAGTATCTAAACCGGATGAAGCAAAAAAATTAAATACAGAGCAAAACAGAGAAAAATATAAAGTTACAATAAATGAGTATAAAAAATATTTAGAAATATATGAAAAAGGCATAACAAGTTTGGATCCGGAACGAAATCCAAAACTATCAAAGGATGAGTTTGCAAAAGTTATGAAGATGCTATATCAAAAACATCATAAAACATTTGATGATTTATATGAGTTGTATAAAACTGTATTTAGGGAGGGAAGATATCCAGAATTTAAAAAAAATACAGCAGAAAGAAAGTTGGTAATATTTTTTGTTTTTGCAAATAAAGATAAAAAGATAGAAGTGCAAACAAGTATAAATGCGGGCATACCACCATTTAGACCTTGGGAAAAAATATCAGATTTTGGATGGTAAACCATTTTAACAAGGATAATTATAACATAAATATTTAATCTATGATTAAGTGTATTTATGTTATAATTATAAATATAAAAGGAGGAAAGAGATGAGCAGAATAGAAAACTTAAAAGATAATGTATATCAAGCAACTCTTAAAAGATTAGAATATATATTTAATGAGTTTGATAATATCTATGTCTCTTTTAGTGGCGGTAAAGATAGCGGAGTTTTGCTTAATTTGACTCTTCAATATGCAAGTGAGACAGGTATGTTACACAAACTTGGAGTGTTTCATATAGATTACGAAGCTCAATATAGCGAGACGACCAATTATGTTGATAGAGTTTATAGTTCATTGCCTAAAGAAGTTGAAAATCTAAGATGTTGTGTTCCTCTTAAATGTCCTACATCAACAAGTATGTTTGAAACTTACTGGAGACCTTGGGAAGAATCAAAAAAAGATATTTGGGTAAGAGATTTGCCTGATAAATATCTATCTAAAAAGGATTTTGATTTTATAACTGACGATATGAGCGATTATGATTTTCAAAAAAGATTTTCTTTGTGGTATCACGAAAAGAGAAAAGCTAAAAAAACTTGTGTTTTAATAGGTATAAGAGCTGAAGAAAGTTTAGATAGATGGAGAACTATAGTAAGTGATAGAAATATCAATAAATATAAAAATACTCCATGGACTACAAAAATGTATGATAATGTTTACAATGCCTATCCGATTTATGACTGGACGACAGAAGATATTTGGACTGCTTATGCAAAATTTGGATGGGACTATAATAAACTATATGATCTATTCTATTATGCAGGAGTGCCACTTGGGAGCATGAGGGTTGCATCTCCTTTTCATGATGCAGCAAAAGCAAATCTATCTTTATACAGAGCTATTGATCCAAATGTTTGGGGAAAAATGGTTAGTAGGGTAAATGGAGTAAATTTTACGGCAATTTATGGTGGCACAAAAGCAATGGGATGGAAGAATATCTCTAAACCTAAACATTTTACTTGGAAACAGTATGCTGTGTTTTTGCTGGAAACTTTGCCTAAAGAGATAGCAGATAACTATAGAGCAAAACTTGAAACAAGTATAAAGTTTTGGAGAAATAAAGGAGGAGTTTTGAGTGATGAAGCTATACAAGACTTAAGAGATGCAGGAGTTAAATTTGAAGTGGGAGAAAAGACAAACTATAAAACAGATAAAAAACCTGTTAGAATGGAATATATAGATGAGATAGACAGTAGAGATTTTACACTTATTCCTACTTGGAAAAGATTGTGCATAACAATTTTAAAAAATGATCATGTTGGAAAATATATGGGATTTTCTCAAACAAAAAAAGAGATGGCTAAGAGAAAAGCAGCTCTTGAAAAATATAGAAACCTTTAAGGAATAGATTATGACAATAGTTAAAAAATATGTACAAGGTATTGATAACAAAGAGATATTTGGCAATATCGGATCTTGGCTAACAAATAAAAAAGTACATGATGAACTTGGAATGGCAATTACATCTCAAGATGGGGATATTTGGTATATCTCTTTTTTAAATAATGTAGTAACCGGATTTGCACTATACAGAAAAACTAAATCTACAAATGCAATCCATGTAAGATTTGTTTATGGTGCTCCCAATGAAAAAGAGATGCTTGTTAAAAAGATCATAGAAGATGCAAAAAATGAAAATATTAAGACAGTATGGACTAACGATAGAAAAAGCGAAGCTGTATGGAAAAAGTTAAAATTCAAATTTACTCCAAGAAATAGAGGAGAATTTGGAAGATGGGAGAGAGAAATTAAAAAAGGAGGAAAGAGATGAGCTTTAAAAGTCCAATATATAATGTAAAAGCTGTGCCGGTTGAAAAAGTAAGAGCAAATTCTTATAATCCTAATAGAGTTGCACCACCGGAGATGAAACTACTTGAAAAATCTATATGGGAAGATGGATACACTCAACCTGTAGTATGTTACTATATAGAGGATGAAGATATTTATGAGATAGTAGATGGATTTCATAGATATACAATTATGAAAAAATCCAAAAAAATCTATGATAGAGAAAAAGGTTTACTTCCTGTAGTTGTTATAGAAAAAGATAAAAGCAATAGAATGGCATCAACTATAAGACACAACAGAGCAAGAGGAACACACGATATAGACCTTATGGTTAAAATGGTTGGCGAATTGGTAGAAAGTGGGATGAGTGATCAGTGGATAAGTAAAAATTTAGGAATGGATGCAGATGAGTTATTAAGACTTAAGCAGATAAGCGGAATTGCTGCACTTTTTGCAAATAGTGAATTTTCGCAAGGTTGGGAAAAAGAGGTAAATGGCTAATTGGTATCATTATTATATAAAAAGTAAATATTTACTATATGAAAACAATAAGTCTTGTTTGTTTAAAGTTCCAAATAGCAATTATAAATTTTGGCATCCTGCAAAAATTGTAAAACATATACCCGATGAAGATAAAATAAAAATTTTATATACGGATAATTTTAAATTTAGACTTTTCAAATCAAAGAAAGAGAATGAAAACTGGATTAATTATGATGAGAAAATCGTAAGGATATCAGGATTAAAAGAAATTATAGAAAAGCCCATTAATCTTAAATTAAAAAAAGGACATATTCTTGCACAAACAGAAAAAGCTTATTTGTTTGGCTATATGGATATGGATCGCAATTTCTTTAAATTTTGGGTAAATAAAGATATTTGTTATAAAACTAAAAATGAGATATGGATCTATTTAAAAAGGGATGAGAAGTATAAAAGAATAACAATAGATGATAATTTTGAAGAAAAGACTGAAGAGATTGATAGTATTGATTTGTATGTACATTGTTTATCAACACAATTAACTCTTAAAAAGCTTTCTATTGAATTAATTCCGGATAAATTAGTAGTTCCGAAAAATATCACTATTGATAAGTCACTAAAAGATGATGATAATAATAATTATAATGAAATCGGTTTGTTACAAACAAAAACAAAACTATTTTTGCATCAACAAAAAGCGGTTGCAAAAGTTCTTCCTGCAAAATACAGTGCATTATTTATGGATATGGGAACCGGAAAGACACGAACAACTATCGAAATATTAAAAATAAGACAAAACAAATATAGAAAAGTTTTTTGGATTACACCAGTATCTCTAAAACATAATATTTTATTAGAATTTTTAAAACATACAAATTTATCAAGAAAAGATATTTATCTATTTGATGATAAAACCAACGACAAAACAATAATAAATCAAAATTTTATAATTGTCGGAATTGAATCAATAGCATCTTCCGATAGAGTTTATTTATCATTAGAAAAGATGATAAAAGATGATGATTTTATTGTGGTAGATGAAAGTAGTTTTATAAAGGGCAACACAAGAAGAGTTAAAAGAGTTAAAAGAATAATAGAATTAACAAAAAACACAAAATACAGAATGATATTAACCGGAACACCCATAAGTCAAGGTATAGTAGATCTTTATAGTCAAATGTATTTTTTATCTCCTAAGATTTTAGGTTATAAAAATTTTTATCAATTTGCAAAAAATCATCTTGAATATGATAAACACATTGTAGGACGGATTATTTCTGAACATAACGAGGATTATATTGCTGCAAAAATAAATCCTTATGTTTATCAAGTAAGCAAAGAAGAGTGTTTGGATCTGAAGGAAAAAAATTATATTGAAAATTTTTTTACAATGAGTTGTGAACAAGAACATTTATATAATAATGCAAAAGAGAAATTTTTCGAACAATTTCTTTCCTATGATATAGATTCTATATTTCCATTGTTTAATGAACTGCAACAAATAGCATCAGGCTTCCGGTATAAAAAAGATGGGGAAATACAAATTATCGATAAGAGAAGAGCAATATTTCTTAGCAATATATTAAAAGAGATTGGGATAGAAAACAAAGTTATAATCTGGACAAAATACAGAGCAGATATTATGCTTATTAGAGAGATATTGGAAGAAGAGTTCGGAATAAATAGTTTTGTAATATATGATGGCACATTAAATGAAAAAGAAAAAAATCAAACAATAAGCAAATTTAGAGTTGATATGAGTATTAGATTCTTTGTTGCAATGCAATCTACGGGAGCTTTTGGATTGAACTTAACAGAGGCAAATTATGCAATCTTTTATAATAATAGTTTTAAATATTCACAAAGAATACAAGCAGAAGATAGAATTTATCGCATCGGACAAAATAGACATGTTGTTTATATAGATATAATTTGTTGGAACAGTATTGATAAAACAATAAACTCAGTATTGCATAAAAAAAAGAATGTCGTCGAATATTTTAGAAACGAGGTAAATTCTATTAAAGATAAAAAATTAAAAAAATCTATTTTAGATGCAATTATAAAAGGCGATCTTGACAAAATAGAAAAGATTAAAAAAATTGCAAATAAAAGTAGTGCAGCTAAACGAATGGAAAAAATGAGAAGAAAAAGAGGTGTTATACCAAGAGAAGAGTATTTAAAAAAGTCACTTTCACACAAACAGCCTTGGAAAGAGCTTGGCATCAGCAGGGCTACTTGGTATAGAAGATATAAAACCGCATAGAATATTTGCAACTATCTATTTTTTTAGATAAACTTCCAATAAAAAATTAGGTTTGATAATTGGGAAGTAAAAACAGAATATACCTTGGCATTATTGCAGATATAATACTTCATTTTCATAGAAACTTTTTTTCAAATAAAAAGATATATATGAGCAAAAGAGTTCATAAAAAAATCAAAGATAAACATAAAGATATAGCCAAATTTGCACAATCTAAAGAGTTTTCAATCCTACTTAGCTCTATAATCGCTTCTGTTAATTACAAAAAAGATGAATCTATCATAAACTTTATATCTTTTGTAGAATCAGAAAACAAATTTATACTGTTTGCTCTAAAAAGAGAGAAGCATCATACATCTTGCAGTACAATATTTTCATTAAGACCGGAAACACTAAGAAAATACTATATAGATAAAAGCTTTCGCTTATTTAAACAGGATTTTAAAGATTTTATAGATAGATACATAGCAGACTAAGTTCGGAGACCAATCCGAAATCTCTTATCCTCGTCAGCCGAACTGTTACGGGCATCTATCACCTTGGGCAAAGTTTCCTTTGCTGTAGGCATATGGGAGGTCACTTTCCACCTCTTAGTCTGCTTGTTAATCAAATTATATTATAAAACTAAAAAAATGTCAATTTTGGTTATTTTTTAACACGGTAATCAATTCCATTCTTTTCTATCTAATTTTAAAAATCAAAAATATGTATATAGTCAACCCTGAAAAATCCAAATCCCCAAAGATTAACCATTCTACATCTTCAATTCTACCATAATTTTAAAACCATTAAAAATAGTGCTAAATATTTTTCTCTTTGAGTATTTTTAGTATAAAAAGAAGTTTCAAGAAGTTGTTTATCCACTTCTTGAAGTTAAATGCTGATGCAGCCAATAAGAGATTGATTTCATCACCAATAAAGCCTTTAAGATAATTTCTTTGCATTCTATGATCTGATTTAACATGACCGATAATAGGTTCTATTGCTGCTCTTCTTTTAAACTTTTTTCTTTTTTGTTCTTTTTGATATTTGGTATCTCTTTTTTTTGGTATATATAATACCCCAAGAAAAAAGACAAATTTAATTTTTTTAAAGCATAATAAAAATAAAAACAAGGGGCAAAAGATGAGCAATAAGCGAAGAAAATTTAGTAGCGAATTTAAAGTAAAACTTGTGTTAGAAGTTTTAAAAAATGAAAAGACTCTAAACCAAAACAAGAGAATCGCTTTTTACGATAGTAAAAATGTTTCCTGAAAACAAGAGAATCGCTTTTTACGATAGTAAAAAATGTAGTGCCTAAATATTTTAGAGAAGTCCATATTTATGGGCTTTATAGGGAGTTCGTGTCCTAAGTCGGGGGGAGGTTGAAAGTTCAAATTCTCCGCTTGAGGATTTAACTGTTTTTCTGTTATATCCGTTTCTTCTGTTTTTTTTACCTTGCAATACTTCATCTGCAATGTGAGATTCAATCTCGGCTTCAAGTGCTGATTCTACAAGTTCTTTAACTAACGGAGCCAATACTCCGTCTTTGCCTCCTATCTTTTTACCTGAAAGTAATTCCTTAACCGCTTTTTCAAAATCAAATTTCTTCATGTCAGTTCTTTCTTTTTTATTATTTTACTTTAACTGACACAGGATTTCTAACAGTCCTAAAATTGATAGAAGTATCAAAGATGGGACAAGGTATCATCAAACAAAAAAAGAGATGGTAGAATTGACTCCATTGCTGCCTCTTGAATCCTTGAGAGATGGCTTTTATCGAGTAAAAATAGTTAATTTTTATTTTTCTACATTCCTAAATATGCTTTTTTTACTTCTTTATCATTTATCAATTCTTTAGAATATCCGCTCATGACCATTTTGCCATTTTCAAGAACATATGCTCTATCACTTGTCTCAAGAGCAAGATATGCATTTTGTTCTACCAAAAAAATAGTTGTTCCTTTTTTTCTAAGATTTTCAATCACTTCAAAAATATCATCGACTATAATAGGTGCAAGTCCCATACTTGGCTCATCCAAAAGTAAAATATCCGGTTTACTCATCAAAGCTCTGCCTACTGCAAGCATTTGCTGTTGCCCTCCCGATAATGTACCGGCATAATGATCTTTTTTCTCTCTTAGCACAGGAAACAAATCATAGATATACTCCATATCGCTTTGTATTTCATCATCATTTCTTAAGTAAGCACCCATTAAAAGATTGTCTTCAATGCTCAATATATTAAAAAGTCCTCTACCCTCCGGAACTTGAGCTATGCCCATTTGAACTCTTTTTGTAGAACTTTTTTTTGAAATATTCTCTCCTTTAAAGTATATCTCTCCTTTTTGATGATTTTCAATCGCACTTATAATCCTCAAGAGTGTAGTTTTTCCTGCACCATTCGCCCCTATAAGAGCCACCATCTCACCTTTTTTTATCTCTATATTTATATCTTTAAGTGCCATTATTTGCCCATAAGAAAAAGAGAGTTCCTCTATAGCAAAAAATTTTTCTTTATCCATTGTTTGCCAACTTTTTTTTATGTCTTGAACCAAGATATGCATTGATAACATCTTCATTATTTGATATCTCTACAGGTGTTCCTTCGGCTAATTTTTTACCAAAATTAACAACAGTAATCCAATCTGAAATTTGCATAACCATTTTCATATCATGCTCAATGAGTATAACACTAATACCTTCATTTGCAACTTCTTTTATAATAGCTGATATATCTGCTGTTTCTTTAGGATTTAATCCTGCTACCGGTTCATCAAATAGCACGAGTCTCGGTTTAGTTGCAAGAGCTCTTATGATTTCAATTTTTTTCAGTACACCATACGAAAGTGAATCCGCTTTTTTATAAGCAACATCATCAAGTGAAAACATTTTTAGATATTTCATCGCTTCATACTCATACTTTTGCTCATCTTCTCTTATTTTTTTACTATTTATACAAGATAATATAAAATTTTTATTCATAAATTTATGAAATCCTAACATTATATTTTCCAAAGCACTCATTGTATTGCAAATTTCCAAATGCTGAAAAGTTCTACACACTCCCTTGTGCACCAATTTGCTCATAGAAAGATTTGTAATATTTTCTCTTTTTCCGTGAATTATCTCCTCTATATCATCTTCTGCATATGTTTCATTTTCTTTTTTTAAGTATATCTCACCTGAAGTTACCTTATACACACCTGTTATCATATTTACAAGAGTTGTTTTTCCTGCACCATTCGGACCTATGATAGAGTGAACAGTTCCACTTTTTACATTAAAACTAAGATCATCCACAGCTTTTAATCCACCGAATTTTTTGGAAAGTTCTCTAACTACCAGCACCGTTTTTCCTCAATTTATCAAAAAGTGAAACAATTCCTTTTGGCATAAACATCATTACAAGTATGATAATGATACCATATATTAAAGTTTGATAATCCTCAAAAGATGTTAAAAGTTGGGGTAGAACCGTCAGTATAACCGCACCCATAACTGCTCCATATATTCTACCTATACCACCGAAAACAACCATAACAACAAGCTCTACCGATCTATTAAAACTAGCTTCAGCCGGACTTATAAAACCTGAAAAAAATGCATACATACTTCCGGCAACAACTGCAATAATAACAGATATAACAAAAACATAACTTTTATATTTTGCTACATCCGCTCCAACACTTTCCACTGCAACACTTGAGTCATGAATACCTCTTAAAACTCTTCCATAAGGAGATTTGATAAGATTTTTAAGAGCCATTATGACTAAAATAAGCATAATAGAGCTTAAAATATACCATTTTACATTTGTATCAAATTCATATCCGAAAACTTTAAAAACATCCACTCCCATTCCATCGGGTCCTCCGGTAAGATCGCCTTGTGCATTAATGATAATATATATGATAATTCCTACTCCCAAAGTTGCCATAGCAAGATAATGACCTTCAAGTTTAAGTATAGGCTTTGATATAAGATATGCAAAAATACCCATAAATAAAACTGCAATAAACAAAGAAAGCATAGGAGATAGAGAATAGTTTGATGAAAGTATGGCGGATATATATGCTCCTAAAGCCATAAATCCTCCATGTCCCAAACTTATCTGTCCGGCATATCCTATCAAAAGATTTAGCCCTATACAAATGATAGCATTCAGTATAGACAATACCGCTATCTCATAGTAAAAATCATTTTTCATAGCAAATGCCGCAACAATAAGGATAAATATGAGTATAATGATATCAATATTTCTTTTTATCACTTTTGACCTTTTTTCTTATTTAAAAATTGTTTTATTCTCATATTCTCTTTGCCTTTAGATTGCTAAAAATTCCTCCGGGCATAAAAAACAGTATGCCAAGAAGTGCTACAAAAGCAACCGCATCTTTGTATTCACTTGATATATAACCGGCAACAAGTGATTCAGATATACCCAATATCAAACCTCCTACAACCGCTCCAAAAGGTTGCGAAAGACCTCCTATAACAGCCGCACTAAAACCTTTAAGACCAAGCATAATACCTATCTCATAATTTGTTGAAGTAATGGGTGCTAAAAGTAAACCTCCTATAGAAGCAATGATTGCAGAAATTGCAAAATTGAGCATCAATATCTTTTTTATATCTATCCCCATAAGTTTTGCACTGTCTATATTGTCCGAGGTTGCCATCATAGCTTTTCCGGTTTTTGTCTTTTTGAAAAAAATATATAAAAACAGTACGATTATGATAGAAATAAATATAACCAAAAGTGCTTGATATGTAAGAGTAGCTCCATAAATCTCAAATGCTCCATCCCCTACAAATGATGGCAGGGTATGCAACTCTTTATCAAAGATAACTTCAGCAAGACCTCTTAATGCTATACTATACCCAAGAGTTAAAATAATCATCGATATAACAGATCTCTCTTTGGATAAATCTATAAGTTTCCAAAGCACTATACCAAGAATTGCCGTTATAAGGATAGAAAGTGAAAAAGCCAACCAAAAAGGCATACCTGCTTTAAGCAAAAAAACCGCAGACATACCTCCTGCCATGACAAATTCTCCCTGAGAGAAGTTTATAATACCGCTTGAATTATATATAACGGTAAATCCCATACCTACAAGTGCATATATGAAACCTACCGTTATACCTGAAAGTATCAGTTGAAAAAGTTCATTCACTCTTCTATAATACTCCAATCCCCATTTTTAACTTTTAACAATACCAATCCTGTTTTTGGATTAAGCCCAAGATGATCTTTTGAACTCATATTTGCTATACCGTCAATTCCTACAAAGTTTTTAAGCTTTTCAAGTCCATCTCTTATCTTTTTTGGATTGGTTGAATGCTCTGACTTAATAACAGAAACTATGGCATACAAAGAGTCATAAGCATGTCCGCCAAAACTTGCTATATCACTATGGTAAGCTTTTTTGTACTCTTTAGTATAAGACATACACACTTTTTTAAGAGGATTATTGTCGCTTAATTTATCTGCCACAACAACCGGAGGAGCAACTACTATAACATTTTCAGCCGCTTTTCCGGCAATCTCTATATACTTTTTAGATGCAACTCCGTGAGATTCATATAAAGGATATGGGATTTTTAATTGTCTATAATTTTTAGTAACTATCGCAGGTCCTTGTCCAAAACCCGGATTTAAAACAGCTTGGATACCCGGAATATTTTTTATTTTTATTAGTTGACTTGTCATATCGGCATCTTTTTTACCGTAAGTTTCATCCGCAAGAATTTTAATACCATAACTTGGAGCAACATCCTTGCACTGTTTCCTCATAGATTTTCCAAATCCTCCGCTTCCTGAAATCATACCTATCTTTGTAATACCCTTTTTTTTCATATATCCCATTATCTTTTGACAAGCCATTCTGTCAGTTGCTACAATTTTAAAAACCCACTTTTTAACAGGCTTTATGATAGGAATACCTCCGCCCATAGACAACAAAGGTATCTTTTTTCTTTGAATAAAAGGAATGATAGCCATCGTTTCACCAGTCGTAGAAGGTCCTATAATAGCCACAACTTTATCTTGCGAAATAAGTCTTTTTGTAAACGATACGGCTTTTCTTGGATTTGCACCGGTATCATAGTAAACTAACTCTATCTTTTGTCCGTTTACTCCACCTGCTTCATTTATCTTTTTAACATAAAGCTTCAAAGTCTTTAACTCCGGATCACCTATAAATGAAGCCGGACCTGTTGCAGACACCAATGCACCTATTTTAATACTTGATGCGATCAAACTAACACCACAAAATAGCATAATCGCTAAAATAATTTTTATTATACTTTTCTCCACTTAAGCTCCTTATTTAAATATAATTTCTAAATTATAGCAATCTTAACTTAACAATCTTATATTTTTTAAAAATTATTATACTATTTTTTAAAAATTGTGTAATAATTACACAATTTTCTTTTTTAAAATCTTCTTTTAAACTATTTTACAAGGCTTTAAAAAATTTTATGTATAATTAAAATAAATGTTTTAAACGGAGAAGCGATGAAACAGACACTAATGGGCAATGAAGCCATAGCATGGGGCATAGTTCATGCAAATATACAAATGGTATCGGGATATCCCGGAACCCCTTCAAGCGAAATACTAAAAACAGTACAAAAGATTCAAAGCGATTTGAAACTTGATATGTATGTACAATGGGCTACAAATGAAAAGGTGGGTTTTGAAGTAGCTTATGCAGGTGCTATAAGCGGCCAGAGAAGTTGTGCTACTATGAAACAAGTAGGACTCAATGTGGCAAGTGATGCATTGATGAGTGCAAGTTATATAGGAAACAAGGGGGCTATGCTACTTGTTTGTGCCGACGATCCGGGTTTTCACTCTTCTCAAACGGAACAAGATAGTAGAGTTTTTGCAAAATTTGCAAGAATTCCCGTCTTTGATCCCTCTACTCCGCAAGATGCTTATGATTTTGTAAAACTTGCCGTGGAGGTATCGGAACTTTTTGAAACAACCACTATGTTAAGACCGGTTATGAGAGTTTCTCATGCAAGAGAAATTATACATATGAATAGCGAAACAAACTTTACAAAAACCGACAATAGATTTAAAAGAGACATAAAAAGGTGGGCAGCAGTCCCGAGAGCTGGACGACTCTCTCAAGGTTATGACCAACTCAAAAGAATAGAAGATATTGCCCGATACAATTATGAAAGATTTTTAAAACCTCAACTTGATGATTTAAAGGGTGGCAAACTACTCATCATAACAAGCGGAACGGCTGACGGATTTGTTAGAGAAACTCTTGATGACCTTGATCTAAAAAGTGATATATTAAAAGTTATCATGCCCTATCCTCTACCTGTCAAAGAGTTAAAAAAAGCATTTGACAAGTATGAAAAAATTATTGTCTTTGAAGAACCGTATCCTTGTGTAGAGGAGCAAATAGCTTGTGAAAAAGTTTATGGGAAAAATACCGGCACTGTACACAAAATAGACGAAATGAGCAAAGAGGGTGTTTTAAAAGCTCTTCAAAATATAGGATTTTATGAGGGTAAAAACATATATGAAGCTCCTAAAATTGATCTTGGTTTCGAAGTTCCGGCTCGTCCGCCCGCTTTATGCCCCGGATGTCCGCATAGAGATATATACTACTCCATTATGAAGGTTTTTAAAAAGAGTAAGTCTATCTATCCGTCAGATATCGGCTGCTACACTTTGGCACTTGCACAAGGAGCCATAGACACTGTTCTTTGTATGGGTGGAAGTGTGGCGATGGCAAGTGGATTTAGCATTGCCAATCCCGATAAAACAGTAGTTGCTACTATAGGAGACGGAACATTTTTTCACTCAGGCATACCTCCGCTTTTAAATGCAATATACCAAAGCCATAAGTTCATACTCGTTATCTTAGACAACTCCACCGTAGCCATGACCGGACGACAAGTAACTCCTGAGAGATTTCACCAAGCTATAGATATCAAAAAGATAGTAGAGGGATGTGGCATAGAGTGTTTGGAGCATAACTACTCTCACAATATGCACGAAAATATAGACTTTTTCAAAGAAGTTAAGAAAAAGTATGAACAAAACGATACTCCCACAGTAGTTGTAGTAAGACAGTTTTGCATACTTGACAATCCAAGAGCAAAAGAGTTTGTGCCTAATATTTATGCCAAAGTGGATGAGGATAAGTGTGTAGCTTGCGATCAGTGTACCACCATTTATAAATGTCCGCCGATGCACTACAATGAACATGGAAAGATAGAGATAGATCCTTTTCTTTGTGCGGGTTGTGCTGGATGCTTGGAAGTGATATGTCCAACGGGTGCTTTTGAAATAGACAAGAGGGAAAAATAATGAAATATCAGATAGTTATAGCGGGTTTTGGGGGTCAAGGAGTCGTCTTTTTGGTTAAGGTTTTATCCATTTGTGCCGGAGAGAAAGATATAGCCTTTATAGGCACCGAAAATCACGGTATGAGTCAAAGAGGCGGAGCCGTTAGTTGCGATATAAAAATCGGAGATTTTAAAAATCCGGTAATAGATAAAAATCAAGCCGATATGATTATAGGGCTTGATAAAAACGAAAGTCTTAGAAATCTAGCCTATTTAAAACAAGACGGTATAGTCATAGTAAACAGTGATGAAAGTTATCCCGATATACCGATAAAAGTGGTGAAAGCGGATGTAAACAAAAAAGCTTTAAACGGAGAACTTCCTATACAAGGACTTAATGTGTATATGCTTGGAGTTGCTCTTAAAAATGAAAAAAATTTTCCTTTTACTGTTGAAGATGTAAAAAAGGCGATAAAAAAGATAAACCCCAAACTTGCTGAACAAAATTTTGAAATACTTGAAAAAGCAATAAAAGAAAATTAGGAGAAAACATGGTATGGAATGAGATAGAAACTGCGAAAAGAGAGGATATAGAGACAATACAGTTAAAAAGATTGAGTGAGACTTTGCAAAGAGTCTATGCTTTAACACCATTTTACAAAAAAAAGTTTGATGAGTTAGGCATACTGCCAACCGATATAAAATCTTTAAAAGATATATCAAAGCTTCCGTTTACAAAGAAACAGGACTTAAGAGATCACTACCCTTTTGGTCTTTTCACCGTGCCTATAAGCCAAGTGGTCAGGATACACAGCTCAAGCGGAACTACCGGCAAACCTACCGTCGTAGGATATACAAAAGCCGATATGGATGTATGGGATGAGGTGATGGCAAGAGTCTATACGATGGCGGGAGTAACCGCCGAAGATGTTGTCCATAATGCTTACGGATACGGTCTTTTTACAGGAGGCTTGGGATTTCACAGTGCCGCTCAAAAGATAGGAGCCGCCGTAGTTCCGGCAAGCGGAGGCTTTACGGATAGGCAACTGATGCTTATGAGAGATTTCGGTGCTACCGTTTTAGCCTCAACCCCCTCTTTTGCACTTCATCTTGCCGAAATAGCTAAAAAAAGCGGACCAAACTATAAAGATGAGTATAAATTAAAATGCGGTGTATTCGGAGCAGAACCTGTAAGTAAAGGCTTAAAAGAGGAGGTTAGTAAAGCTTGGGGTATTGATTATCATGAAACTTACGGACTAAGTGAGATAATCGGACCCGGAGTTTCAGCAAACTGTAAACACTCCAAACTTCTTCATATAAACGAAGATCATTTTTATCCGGAAATTATAGATCCTAAAACGGGTGAAGTTTTGCCGGAGGGTGAAAGAGGCGAACTTGTCATAACGACTTTAAGTAAACAGGCTCTTCCTATCATCAGATATAGAACGGGAGATATAACCTCTTTAACTTATGAGCCTTGCGGATGCGGAAGAACTTTCGTAAGAATGGAGAGTGTAGTCGGAAGAGCCGACGATATGCTTATAGTTAACGGTGTAAATGTGTATCCTTCACAAGTTGAGCATGTCATAGCAAATACCGAAGGGGTTACACTAAATTATCAAATCGTTGCCGATAAAAAAGGCTTTTTGGACAAACTTGAAATTCTTGTCGAAATGAGCGATGAGATTATGAGCGATAATGTCAAAGAGATAGAGAAGATCAAAAAAGATTTGCAACATGCTTTGCTAAACAACCTCTATATAAATGCCAATGTTAAACTTGTCGAGCCGAGAACCATAGAGAGAAGTATGGGAAAAGCGGTTAGAATTGTAGATAAAAGGAGGGAGTCATGATAAAGCAGCTATCTGTTTTTGTTGAAGATAAAATGGGAGAATTAACTCGCATAACATCTCTTTTATCGGATAATAACATATCTATCAAATCTATCAATCTGATAGACTCGAGTGATTTCGGTCTTCTTAGGATCATAGCGGATGATTATAAAAAAGCTTCCGATATTTTAAGCAAGAACGGGTTTAGTCTTACGATTGCCGATGTGCTTGGTGTGGAGATAGAAAACAGAGCGGGAAGTTTTAACGATGTAGTCAAGATATTGAGTGAAAACGAGATCAATATAGAGTATCTTTATACCGTCGATAGCGACACATACGGTATATTTATATTTAAAGTTTCTCGAAGAGATCTTAAAAAAGCTTACGATTTGTTAAAACAGAGTAATATAAAAGTTTTAGATGGGTTTTAATGGATTTAAAAGAGCTTCAAAAAAGCGAAATAGGATTTTTAAACCATATCGGAGGGGAGCTTGTAGAGTTTAAAGAGGGGGAGGCTAAACTCTCTTTTAAGATAGAGGATATCCATAAACAGCATCTCGGAGTGGTGCATGGGGGAGCGATAGCGACTCTTGCAGACCATACAGGATGGTATGCCGCCGTCTCCAAGATAGATAGAGGTTACACTTGTGTAACCATAGAGTTAAAGGTAAACTATCTAAAACCGGCATACAAGGATACTATTGTGGCGAATTCGAAAGTGTTAAACAGAAGCAAAAAGACGGTTTTTGTCGTTACGGAGCTTTTTGATAATGATATTTTGGTAGCTTTTGCTACGGCGACATACTCCATAATAGCCGAAAAAAAGGAGAAAAATTGATAGCATCTTTTATGGAGGGTTTTGTATTGGGACTTGGTGCCGCCGTGCCTTTGGGTCCGGTTAATATACTCATCATGACAAATGCTCTAAAAAACTATAAAAATGCGGTTGCTCTCGGTGCCGGTGCTATGAGTGCCGATATAACATACTTAACACTTTTGCTATTTGGTTTTTTGGTTTTTGCAAAAAACGGTGCCGTTCAGATAGGATTGGGTTTGTTTGGTACACTTTTTCTATTTTATATCTCTTATCTTATCTTTAAAGGCAGAAATCAAAAAGTGGAAATACATCAAAAAGGCGAGACGGTAGAAAAAGATAAAATTCTCTCAAATTATCTCAAAGGCTATAGCATAACTTTGCTAAATCCCTATACGATAGGCTTTTGGATAAGTGTTTCCGTATATATCGCAAACAAGCATCTCTCCTTTATCTTTACTCTTTTGGGACTGTTTTGTGCCATATTTTTATGGATAACTTTGATGCCTTTGGCGATACATAAAACCAAGCATCTTTTTTCTCAAACAATAACAAAAAACATATCGATCGTTTCAGCGGGTATAATACTCTTTTTTGCCGTTGGAATGTTGGTAAATACTATAAATAAATTTCACTAAAGGATCAGCATGGAAAAATCATATCTTGAGTCAAATCCGGACGAAAAGGGATATTTCGGAAAATTCGGAGGAGCATATATACCTCCTGTTTTGGAAAAACCTTTTGCGGAGATAAACGAGGCTTATGACAAATTATCAAAAAGCTACGACTTTTTAAATGAATTGAAAAATATAAGAAAACACTACCAAGGCAGACCCACTCCGATAACCTATGCAAAAAGATTGTCCGAATATGTAGGAGGAGGCAGGATATACCTAAAAAGAGAGGATCTCAACCATACCGGAGCTCATAAGCTAAACCACTGCATGGCCGAAGCTTTGGTGGCTAAATATCTCGGTAAAAAGAAGATTATGGCGGAGACGGGTGCGGGTCAGCATGGGGTGGCTCTTGCAACTGCGGCGGCATACTTCGGACTTGAGTGTGAGATACATATGGGCGAAGTGGATATAGAAAAAGAGAAACCCAATGTCATAAGAATGAAGATACTCGGAGCAAAAGTGGTACCGGTTAGTCATGGACTAAAAACTTTAAAAGAGGCGGTAGATAGCTGTTTTGAAGCTTACATCAAGCAAACTGATACTGCTATTTATGCTATAGGCTCTGTCGTAGGACCTCATCCTTTTCCCAAGATGGTGAGAGATTTTCAAAAGATTGTGGGACTTGAGGCAAAGGAGCAGTTTTATGAGATGACCTCCTCGCTTCCAGATAGTGTAGTAGCCTGTGTAGGCGGAGGAAGCAATGCTATGGGAATCTTTAGCGGTTTTATAGATGATCCGGTAAAACTTTACGGAGTGGAACCTCTTGGAAAAAGCACAAGACTTGGCGAACATGCTGCAACTTTAAGTTATGGTAGCGAAGGAATAATGCATGGATTTAACTCCATTATGCTAAAAGATGAAAAAGGGGAACCTGCACCAGTTTACTCCGTAGCAAGTGGACTTGATTATCCCTCCGTAGGACCTGAGCATGCACATCTAAAAACTATAGGTAGAACCATAGTAGCGACCGCAAATGATAAAGAGGCTATGGATGCTTTTTATAAACTTTCAAGACTTGAAGGAATTATTCCCGCATTAGAGAGTTCTCATGCGGTCGCATTTGCTATGAAACTTGCCAAAGAGTTTCCAAAAGAGTCCATTCTTGTCAACTTAAGCGGTAGAGGAGATAAAGATATAGATTTTGTAGTGGAAAATTATCCCATACCGGAGTAAAGGGTAGCAACAAAGGCTACCCTGTTTATCCAAATATCGGAGCATAAAAGTGTATAGACTACCTGCAGAATGGGAAAGACAAGAATATATAATGCTCACTTATCCTCATGAAAATAGTGATTGGAATTGTTGCCTTAAAGAGATAAAAAAAAGTTATAAAGAAATTATAAAAGCGATATCAAAATATGAAAAATGTTTGATAATTTGTAACAAAATAAGCTCAGCAAAGAGTGAATTAAGCGACATTATAAATGATAATATACTTTTTATCGAAATAAACACTAATGATACCTGGATTAGAGACTATGGGGCAATAGATGTATTTAAAAAAAATGAAATCATCTCTTATGATTTTACTTTTAACGGTTGGGGCAATAAATTTGAAGCAAAACTCGATAATTTAGTCAATAATGTTTTGTATAAAAAGAGAATTTTTTCAAACAAACTTATAAAAAAAGAGTTTATTTTAGAAGGTGGAAGTATAGAAACAAATGGCAAAGGAGTTTTGCTCACAACATCAAAATGTCTTTTAAATTCAAACAGAAATCTTTTGCTTTCAAAGAATAAGATAGAGACAAAATTAAAACATTTTTTTGGATGCAAAACGATAATTTGGCTTGAAAACGGTTATCTATCAGGGGATGACACCGACTCACATATAGATACTTTAGCAAGATTTTTAAACGAAAACACAATCGCCTATGTAAAGTGCTTTGATGAAAAAGATGAGCATTTTTTCGAGTTAAACCAAATGGAAAAAGAGTTGGAAAAAACAAACTTTCATCTTATCCCTCTACCATTGCCACATCCGATATATAAAGACAAAAAAAGACTTCCAGCAACTTATCTTAACTTTCTATTTATCAATGGTGCGATACTCCTTCCGATATATAATGATATTTACGATAAAGAAGTTATAACTTTTTTTGAAAACTTTTATACAAATATTGATATAATTCCAATCGATTCTACTGCACTAATAAGAGAACATGGTAGTATTCATTGTGCAACTATGCATAGATTTGCAAAACCAAAGGATATATTTTGACACTTGAAAAAAAGGCTACAATTGTTTCAAGCTGTATTGCCACCATACTTATAATTATCAAATTAACCGTAGGGGTATTAAGCGGTTCTATTTCGGTTATCGCAAGTGCCATAGATTCTGTGCTTGATCTTATAGTTTCAGCTTTCAATCTTTTTGCTATTACCAAATCTGAAAAACCTGCTGATAAAGAATTTAACTACGGAAGAGGCAAGATAGAAGCTCTTGCTGCTGTGATAGAGGGAACTATTATAACTATATCTGGTTTTTTTATCTTTTATGAAGCGGTAAAAAAAGCTATAGAAAATGAACCAACAAAACTACTTGATATATCTATTATGATAATGAGTATATCCATAGTATTAACCATTGGCTTAGTTATTTTTTTAAACTATGTAGCAAAAAAGACAAACAATCTTGTCATAAGATCGGATGCTCTTCACTACAAAACCGATATATACAGCAACGGTGCTATTTTAATCGCTCTTGTATTGATACATTTTACCGGAATTCAATTGATTGATTCTATATTTGGTGGGGCGATAGCTATATATATCATATATTCAGCCTATGAGATTATAAAAGAGGGTGTTTTAATGTTGCTTGATATAGCCCTTGATAAAGAAATTGTTGAAAAAATTCAAGATATTATAATCAGCGAAAACGGTGTGACGGATTATCACTTTTTAAAATCAAGAAAAAGCGGAAAGACGAATTTTATTGATGTTCATGTGGTGATGACACCCAACATATCACTCGTAGAAGCTCACGATATATCCGATAGTATAGAGGCAAAGATAAAAGAGCTTGATAAAGATAGCGAATGGAGTATCACTATACATCTTGATCCTTACGACGACTCTATAGAGCATTAAATCGGACAAATCTCACAATACCCATCAATACAAAAATCCAAAAAGCCATAGAGGTATCTTGTCTGAAGTCTAAACTAACGGGGTGGTTTTTATAGATTTGAAAGTTTTACTCCTCTTGGCAACAGCTTTGACATCCCCCGAAAAATCTTTTTCCCCAGCGGTGCCTCATGCCTTTTCCGGCAAGCTCCACCTCTATATTGTCCGCTTCGTTTTTACTGACTATCACACAAGAGTCAAAATTTATCTTTAGATAAAAACTACCCTTCATAAAACCGACTCTACACACATGTATAAGCTCATTTTTCACAAGTCCCAAAGAGTGAAGTCTTTGCTTTAACTCTTCGGGTAAATTTATCTCTTTTATGATGGCTTTTTGCCCTTTTTCAAGTTCACTTAGTTTCACCCAAATATCTCCTTTTCATTAAAGCAAAGCTTCAATGAAAATTCCCCTCACTAAAGCTTTGTCTGTCGACAAGAATAAAACCCTCAAGATTTTCATGTTTTTTGTGATTTTAACCAACAATCTTGAGGATTTCATAACCGTATTATACCTAATATCCCATTAAAGCCAATACCTTATAGACAAAAAATGCTAAAAGCCAAGCTACCACATTGGGATAAATCGTATAAAAAGTTCTCCAAGCCCATTGAGGAACTTCCGCATAAAATGTACTCATAGCCGCAAGACAAGGAGAGTATATCATGATGATGATGATAAGAGCCACCGCAGCTTTAAAGTCAATATTTTCTTGCATCTTTTTTATAAGACCGTTACTTGCACCGCCCTCTCCTACCGCATACAAAGTTCCCATAGTGGAAACCACCGTCTCTTTCGCCGCAAGCCCAGCTATGACAGACACACTCATTCTCCAATCAAATCCGAGAGGCTCGAAAATAGGATTTATCGTCTTTCCTATTTTACCAAGATAACTCTCTCCAAGCAATTTAGCCTTCAGCTCATTTTCCAAATCCTGTTTTTTCGTTTTATCAGTTGTTACAGCTATCTTTGCTTCATAATTTTTAACGATATTTGGATGATGAGGATAGGTGCTTAAAAACCAGATGATCATAGCCGTTCCGGCTATAAAAGTTCCCGCCTTTTTCAAAAACATTTTTGTCTTTATCCAAAGATCCATCGCCAAAGATTTCATAGAGGGGAAACGATAGGGAGGTATCTCCATAACAAAAGGCTCCGGCTCACCTTTAAAAAGCACAGTTCTTAGTATCTTTGCTACGATAAGACCCAAAACCGCTCCGCCAAGATAGATGGCAAACAGAACATTTCCGGGATTGTGTTTAGCAAAAAAAGCGGCTATCACAAGCACATATATAGGCAGTCTTGCCCCGCAACTCATAAAGCCCAAAACAAGCATCGTTATGATCCTGTCTTTCGGATTTTTAAGAGTTCTTGCCGCCATATATGCAGGAACAGTACAGCCAAAACCGCTAACAAGCGGAACAAAAGCTTTACCCTGAAGCCCGAATTTTTTCAAAAATCCATCCATCAAATATGCCGCTCTTGCCATATAGCCCGTTTGCTCCAAAAGGTTGATACCCAAAAAGAGGATCAATATATTGGGCAAAAACATCACTACCGCTCCAACCGCCGGTATAACTCCTTCGGTCAAAAGAGAGTTAAATCCCCCCTGCGGTAAAACCGAAGAGAGATAATTGGCACTCTCGCTAAAAGCTGTATCTATCAACTCCATAGGGATATTACCAAGTTCAAAAGTGAGTTGAAAAAGAGCCCACATAAAAAATAAAAATATTGGAAGTCCAAGAATAGGATGGATCAAGATATTGTCTATCTTTTCACTCAAACTCTCTTCGATTTCCGGCAAAGATATACTCTCCATCTGAAGATTGTGAGCAAGTGCGGCTCTATCGTTAGATAAAATATCTGCGGTACTATCTTCATCAAACTCCGCTTCAAGATTTTTATACATCTTTTCAAGCATATCATGCACTTCTATGAAGATAGGAAGATCATGTATGATTTTATAAACCTGCTCATCTCTATCAAGTAGCCTTATAGCTACAAATCTCGCATACTTTTCATCTTTAAAGTGGGGGGATTTTTGTAATGCTTTGCTTAGTTTTTCTATCCTGATCTCTACTCTCTCGTTATAATATATCTTATTTTTATACTCTTTTTTATTGTAAGCCTCTATAACGGTATCTACTATCTTATCAACCCCTTTACCCTCTTTTGCCGAAGCTAATATAACGGGTATCCCAAGAAGTGTTTCGAGCTTGTCTTTATCTATCTTACCGCCTTTTTTCTCTATCTCATCCACCATATTTACGATAAGTATCATCTTTTTTTGCATATCAAGCAGTTGCATGGTAAATATAAGATTTCTCGATAGAGTGTTGGCATCAACTATATTGACTATTATGTCATATTTTTCATTTAAGAGATAATTTTTTGCTACTTGCTCCTCAGGAGTGTAAGCATTTAGAGAGTAAATACCGGGCAGATCCACCATCTGTATATCATACTCTCCCTTTTTTATCTCCACTACGGTCTTTTCAACGGTAACACCGGAAAAATTACCCGTATGAAGTCTCGCATCGCTGATAGCATTTAGTATGGAGGATTTGCCTACATTTGGCTGTCCGGCAACGACAACTTTGATCAAATTACTCATCCTCGATCTCCACGACTATATTTTGAGCCTCTTCTTCTCTTAGTCCAACTTTAGTATCGTTGCTCATAATATCCCAAGTTTGTTTGGCAAGAGTATGTTTTAAAACTTGTATCTTTGCTCCCTTGACTATCCCCATAGCAAATAGTCGCCCTTTGATAGGCTCCTTGGCTGTTATCTTTTTTACGATAGCCTTATCCCCTATTCTCAAATCTGATATTTTTTTCAAAATTTCTCCCTAAGCAACTTATTTGTGGGGGATTGTAGCTAAAAAAGTATTAAACAACTCTTAAAGTGATAATCATTATCAACTTAAGAAAGTTAAATATTATTATTGTTTTAAGAGCGATAATAAAATGCTTTATCGCTCTTAAAAAGTTATATTATTTTGAAGCTTTGTCGGTTATCTCGTTTAAAACTTTATCCATCATAGGTATCACTCCGCACCCCTTAAGGTCAAATCTATTTTCAAACTCTCTTGGATTTAAGTACTCGATTTTTACATGATCGTCATAATCTTTATAAACAAATACTCTAACCGGCAACTCTATACCGGCTTTCGGATCTCTTCTTAATATCCTCGTACCCATTTTTGCACTGCCTATTGTTATCACTTTAGCATCCATTATATTCATATCCGCTTTTTTGGCATTTGCCTTGTGATCAAATATACCAAATACACTCAATCCCTTCTCTTTAGCACTTTTTTCTATCTTTTTTACAGTTGCATCTACAGAATTTTTACTACTTTTTATGATGTAGTAATTTCCCGCATTCAAAGCAACCGTACATATAAAAGTAAAAAGTAAAAACTTAAATCTCATATAAACCTCCTTGAAATTTTTTTGTATTGTATCAAACATTAGTGCCTAAAAAGTGTTTAGCAATATGATATAATTATATTAAAAGCAAAAAGGTCAAATCGCATGATAAAAGTCGGCATGATTCAACAAAAATATCAAGGCAATAGTAAAGACACCATAAATAAAACGGTAAAACTTATCGAAAATGCCAAAAAAAAGGGTGCAGATTTGGTAATACTTCAAGAGCTTCATCAAGATAGATATTTTTGCATCAACGAAGATACGAACAACTTTAAGTTATCGGAAAGTTTTGATAGTGATATAAAATTTTGGAGCAATGTAGCAAAAACAAATGATATAGTATTAGTAACTTCACTATTTGAAAAAAGAGCTCCCGGACTCTATCACAATACGGCGGTAGTATTTGAAAAAGACGGTACAATAGCCGGCAAATATAGAAAGATGCATATACCCGATGATCCGGGATTTTATGAAAAATTTTACTTCACACCAGGAGATTTGGGATTTGAGCCGATAGATACGAGTGCGGGGAGGCTTGGAGTATTAATCTGTTGGGATCAATGGTATCCCGAAGCGGCTCGCATTATGACTCTAAAAGGTGCCGAGATACTCATATATCCCACCGCTATAGGCTGGTTTGACGAGGATAACCAACAAGAGAAACAACGACAACTCGATAGCTGGATCACGATACAAAGATCTCATGCCATAGCAAACGGCCTACCCGTCGTCGCGGTCAATAGAGTAGGTTTTGAAAAAGATAACTCCGGATGTTTAAAAGGGATAAGATTTTGGGGAAACTCTTTCGTTTGCAATGCAGGAGGAGAGATCATCAAAAAACTTGATGACAAAAGCGAAACCGCCCAAGTCGTTGAAATAGATTTATCCCAAAGCAAAAATTTTAGAGATATTTGGTCTTTTTTAAGAGATAGGAGGATAGAGTGCTACTCCTCCTTACTAAAGAGATATGACGATTAGTTGTTCTTATCCTTTTTGACACTCATATAAAATACAAATGCTTCTTCTTTTTTGGGTGTTATATCGTCTTTATTGAGTGCTATTTCTATCTTTTTTCTATACTTTTTTATATAAGACAGAAACTCTTTTTTTTTTCTTTCCTTTTAAAACACTCTTTGCTATTTTTATAGTATTTGCAGGATTTATAGCATGATTATTTTTATAAAGTCCAAAATGCAAATGCGGTCCTGTGCTAAGCCCGGTAGAGCCAACATAGCCTATAGTTTTACCTTTTTTGACATATTTTCCTCTTCTGATACCTCTTGCAAACTTTCTCAAATGTGCATATAAAGTTTTGTATCCATCTATATGATTAATGATGATACAATTACCGTATCCTCCCTTTCGTCCTGCAAATATCACTCTTCCATTTCCTGCCGCATGAACGGGTGTTCCTATCGGGGCGGCGAAGTCTATACCGAGGTGAGCTCTGTATTTATGGAGTATAGGATGCCATCTTTTATAAGTAAATCTATCTGAAATTCTCGTATATCTGCAAGGCTGAGAGAGGAAAAATCCCTCTATCTCTTTTCCTTTTTCATTATAGTATCTATCTTTATATTTATAAATATAATGCTTCACCCCTCTAGTTTCTATCATCGCTGCTTCTATAGAAGGATTGCCGAATTGTCTTCCAAGTCTTATCTTTTTTGTATATGCGATAACAAGCTTATCGCCTTTTCTTAAATCTCTTTTGAAATTTATACTTTTTTTATAAGATTGTATAAATTCATTTGCCAAAAGATAATTATTGGTAAGTTTGACTATATCTTGATATGGAGATAATTTTATACTCGTTTCCAATATCTTATGCTCAGTTTCATAGACAATAGGAATCATGTCTACAAAATATCCTTTATCGTTTTTTCCTATATGTATCTGCAACTCTTCTCCCACAGGTATCAAAACTTGCTCAATCGTGCCATTGCTATCTTGTAAAATCTGATATCTACTTCCTGTGATAATCTCTGAAGTTAACTCTTTATTTGTTACATCCATATTATAGTATAGCTTTAGTGGCATTTTATGATCTTCAAGAAAATTTAAAAAAGTTTCTCCTTTTTCCCATTTTTTTTCCACAAGTTTACTCGCTCCCCATAGATAATTACTTATTAACAGAAGTATTATCAAAACTAATCTCACCATCAATCCTTTGTATTTTTTTGAATTATACCTTTTTGCTCTTTTAAAAGCAATTTTTAATCCATTTTATGTATAATATTAAAAAAATTAAAGGATTTTAATGAAAAAACTTTTTCAATATCTATCTATTTTATTGATTTTTATGAGTTTGAACCTTAATGCAAATTCACTTTTTAAAGAGCATAAAACAAAAATCATATCTATAGATAATAATATTGCTACAATAAAAAATTTTTCGGATGTCAAAATAGGCTCCAGCGGGGTAGTTATTCACAATTTTGATAAAAAACACTCAACTATTGTTGCAAAAGCTATAGTTATAGACAAAAATAGCGATACGGCAACTATCAGATTTGTACCTTTCAGAGATTTAAAGCAAGATGTATTGCCTGTACCAAAAATTTTACCTCAAATAGGCGATACGGCGATACTAAACTATCTTTACAATTATGCTTTGCCGATAACTCCAAATTATCAAACATACAAGATTATTAACAAAAAGCATAAAAATATAAAATGGCTTCATCCTGATCTTTTTGCAGCAAAACTTTTTATTGATGGAAATCCTGCTCCAACAAAAAAAGATTTTAAAAAAATGTGTAAAGATTACAATTTTTCACTACTCTATTTTGCTATAAACGATAAAGGTAATTTTGTAGATTGCAATAGCTTCAAGATCATAAAACAAGAACAAATCAACACTTCAGGTAAAATACAATTTCCATTTTTTACAAGAATTAAAGACATAAAAGAGTCTTGGTTTAGTTTTGGTAATTCCAAGATAACAAACTATAACGACTATTATCAAAGTCTGATAAGATAAGCCCATGATAAATAAACAAGATATAATTCATTTTGAAAATATTGTAGGGAAAGAAAATATTTATAGCGATAAAGCTCATCTTATAGCTTACTCTTACGATGCTACAAAAGTAAGATATGAGCCGGAACTTGTACTTTTCCCAAAAAGTGAACAAGATATAAGTGATATATTGAAATATTGCAACAAAAAAGGGATAACTATTACCCCAAGAGGTGCAGGAAGTGGCTTTACGGGAGGTTCTTTGCCAAAAAGAGGTGGCATCATGTTATGCTTTGAAAAACATATGAATAAAATTCTTGAAATAGATATGCAAAATATGATAGCTATCGTACAACCGGGGGTTATCAATAGAGATTTACAAAAAGAGGTCGAAAAACTCGGACTCTTTTATCCGCCCGATCCCGCAAGTCAAGACTACTCCACACTTGGAGGTAATGTCAGCGAAAATGCAGGAGGAATGAGAGCGGCAAAATACGGTATAACAAAAGATTTTGTTATGGCTTTAAGAGCTGTTTTGCCAAACGGAGAGGTCATAAGAGCGGGTAAAAAAACTATAAAAGATGTAGCCGGATACAATATAGCGGGTATCTTGATAGCGAGTGAAGGAACTTTGGCAGTTATCACCGAAATAACCCTAAAGCTTTTACCAAAACCAAAACTTACAAAAACTGCTATGGGAGTTTTTCCGACAGTCGAAGATGCCATGAATGCTGTTTTTAAGACTATGGCAAGTGGAGTCATTCCGGTAGCTATGGAATTTCTTGATAATCTTAGCATAAGAGCGGTAGAGGAAAAGTTTCACAAAGGCTTACCCAAAGATGCCGGTGCTATACTGATATGTGATGTTGATGGGGATTTGGATATTGAGCTTGATATGCAACTTGAAACAATAGAGAAAGTTTTTAAAGAAAACGGATGCAAAGAGTTCAAAAAAGCAAAAGATCAAAATGAAGCCAATGATCTATGGTTTGCAAGAAGAAATGCAAGCCAAAGCATCACCATCTACGGCTCTAAAAAACTAAATGAAGATATAACTGTACCAAGATCCAAACTTCCCGATGTCTTAAAAGGTATAGAAGAGATTTCTAAAAAATTTAATGTCAAAATACCGTGCTTCGGTCATACGGGAGATGGAAATGTGCATGTCAATGTCATGGTGGACGGTAGCAAAGAAGAAGAGCTTAAAAGAGGTCATGAAGCTATCGTGGAAGTATTTAAACTTGCTGTATCGCTTGAGGGCACCTTAAGCGGAGAGCATGGCATAGGATTAAGTAAAGCACCATTTATGAATATCGCTTTTAGCGATGCGGAAATGGAGCTATTTAGGTCTATCAAGAGAGCTTTTGACCCTAACGATATATTAAATCCGGGTAAAATGGGACTTTGAATACCAAATTCAAAAAGATAAAATTTTTTATAAAAGAGTTTAGAGATAAGGATCTATTGCATTATGCTTCAAGTCTTAGTTTTCATACTATTTTAGCACTTATTCCAATACTTCTTATCTCTTTATCCATATTTACCAAACTTCCGAGTTTTAAAAAATATTACGGATTGATCAAAAACTTTATATTTTCATCTTTGATGCCAAGCCAACAGGAAAATATATCCTCCTATATCGATAAATTTTTAAACAATACTATAAACATGGGGGTTATCGGCTTTATATTTGTCATATATGTTTCCGTAATGTTTTTTATGGATTATGAGTATATCGTCAGCAAGATTTTCAAAACAAAACCAAAAAGCTTTTGGCAATCCATCTCCACATACTGGACACTCATAACACTGCTACCTATGGGTATAGGTATATCATTTTTCGCATCAAGCAAAATACAACATATATTAAGCTCTTACCAATATACAAGTTGGATAAATATCCTTGTAGTGCTTCCGTATCTTATATTTTGGATGCTGTTTTTTATCATGTATATGATATCCATTAATGTAAAAGTGGAGACAAAAACCGTGCTATTCTCCTCTTTTTTGGCTTCTACGATATGGTATATCTCAAAAACCGCATTTATATATTATGTCAGCTACAATAAAACCTACACAAGCATCTACGGCTCGTTTAGTACGGTTATGTTTTTCTTTATATGGATATACTTTTCATGGGTTATATACATCTACGGCTTAAAGATATGCTACCTTTTAAACAAAGCTAACGATTTAAAAACCGAGTAATTTCTTTCTTATTTTGGGATTGGTTAGATTTTCGCCTCTTAACATTTTAAGCCTCATCTCCTCAAAAGGGATCGTTTTTTCGGTCGTATTTTTCTCATAAGCCCCGAAACCATAATGCATCGGTGTACTATCGGTGAGTGTGTAGTGGGCTTTTTTAGCATCTATCCATCTATGAGTATCATCGCTATATGTCCAAAGCTTAACATCTTTTGAAACATAATGATTTTTGTGAAGCCACAGTACCATGCACCCGGGGTCATCAAAAACAAAAGTCCTCCCGTCTTTTAATATCACTTCGGAAGCATTTTTCATCTTTTCAACTTCCATACCGCACTGAGGATCCATAGTTACACCCAATTTTATCTCAACAGGTTTCCCATCTTTGCTAATATTGGTAGCAACCTCTCTCTTTTCACAACCGACAAATAAAAATACAACAGCCACAATCAAAATCAAACCGTTTTTCATAAATACTCCATTTTTTAAAAGTCAAAAAAACTCATCACTCGCTTTACAGCCACACCCCGTTTTTCATATAGTAAACTATCGGATAAGCCGTAACGATTAGGACATATATTATATCAAAAAATATTGATACCATTTTAAATTTTTGACAATCTTTTTTCGTAGTTTGATATACAAATGCT
>Ga0256842_1000470_pt1 | contig 35724 bp, 33 predicted proteins | sample 4559240metaG_FD_185973 | JGI IMG/M metagenome (GOLD analysis project Ga0256842, IMG submission 185973) | Hydrothermal vent microbial communities from Guaymas Basin, Mexico - 4559-240 | ecosystem: Environmental > Aquatic > Marine > Hydrothermal vents | place: Mexico: Guaymas Basin | collected...
CATACGTAATCTCAGGATTCGGATTTGCCATAGCAAAAATAATAGGATGGTCATTCATAGACTTAACCATCTCTTCGGTTAATATGTCCGCTTTTGATACTCCCAAGAATATATCTGCACCCTTTATAGCATCTTCAAGAGTTCTTGCATCCGTATCGTTTGCAAAAAACTCCTTATATTTGTTCATACCCTCTTTTCTGCCTTTATATATAACGCCTTTGGAGTCAATCATATAGACATTCTCTTTTTTTATTCCAAGCGTTATGTAAAATTTTGCACAAGCAATACCTGCGGAACCGGCTCCATTTACGACAAGCTTGCAATCTTCTATATTTCTACCCGTCACCTCAATAGCATTTAGCAAAGCGGCGCCACTTATTACAGCCGTTCCGTGCTGATCATCGTGGAATACTGGTATTTTCATTCTTTTTCTGAGTTCTTCCTCAATATAAAAGCACTCAGGAGCCTTTATATCTTCTAAATTAATAGCTCCGAATGTAGGCTCAAGGGCTGCAACTATATCAACAATTTTATCCGGATCCGTTTCGTCAATTTCTATATCAAAAACATCAATATCGGCAAAATTCTTAAACAGATTGCCTTTACCTTCCATTACAGGCTTACCGGCAAGAGCGCCTATATTACCCAAACCGAGAACGGCACTTCCGTTTGATACGACAGCAACAAGATTTCCCTTTGCCGTATATCTATAGGCATCCTTAGGGTTTTTCTCCACCTCAAGACAAACATCAGCAACTCCCGGCGTATATGCCAAAGATAAATCCTTTTGAGTGTTAAACGGTTTGGTAAGATTAACCTCTATCTTACCCGGCCTTATCATAGAATGATACTCTAACGCATCCTCTTTAAGACTTGACATATAATTCTACCTCCTAACAATATTTTACCTTCAAGCAAGAAGCGAAATCTACTTCATAAAATACAAGTCTTTTCTCACCTCTCCAAGATTGTAAAACTTTTTAAAAAATGTGTCAAGATATTAATTTTTAGTTAACTATAAATTAAAAAGTGGGTTGATCATACCTATTAAAAAAACTATGTTTAATTAAATTTAGCATTAAATAATTTGATAATGCCACACTTACGGCTATTGCCATAACTATAACTATCTGATAATAAACCGACTCAACGGGGTTTATTCCTGATAAAATCTGGCCCGTCATCATTCCTGGCAAAAACACTATACCCATACCACTTGCAGAGGATAATGAAGGTAAAAGGGATGACTTTAAGGCAGCTCGTTTCATATCAAAAAGTGCCTCATTTCTATCAGCGCCCATACACAACATATCTTCAATATAGTCCCTGTTTTCATTAATTTGAGAATTAAATCTCTCTATTCCTATGGCCATAGAATTCATCGAATTGCCTATAACCATCCCGGCAAGAGGTATTACATATCTCGGATTAAAACTATCTAATTTTATTATACCAAACAACAAAATAGACAATATAAAAATAGCAGATATTAAAATTGATAAAAAAATATACACACCTGCATTTTTGATATTTACCTTCGTCCTACTTATAACAATTCTTGATGCGAAAAAAATCATAATCAGAAAAATTATCGTGGTTACAGCGGCAGAGTCCAATTTAAAAATATAGAGCAGGACAAAACCCGACAAAAAAAGCTGAACACTCATTCTTAAAAATGTAATGATTACATCCTTTGCAATGTTGAGTTTCTCCCTATATGACAAAATAATAATTAAAAGCAAAAATGCATACGAACCTATAAAACCATACAAAGAAATATGTTTAATCATTTACCACTCCCTTATCCTGAATTTTAAAAACAGAATCGGCGTATCTAAAAGCACTATTAGAATGAGTAGAAACGACACATATGTGGTTTTCGGAAAGGAACTTTATATACTCAAATACGCTATTCTGCATCGATTCATCCAAAGCGGATGTAACTTCATCAAGCAAAAACACTTGAGGTTTGAGCATTACGGCTCTTATAAACGACAATCTTTGCATCTCTCCGCCGGATATGGTGTGAGATTCTTTTTTCAATATGGACTTTTCAAGCATAAATCTATCAAGTAACTCGTATAGAAGTTTATAATCAAACCTCTTATGCATATTGCTCTTAAAAGAAAAAGGCAGTTTTAAATTATCCTCTACTTTTTTTAAAGCAAAAACAGGTTTTTGTCTGACAAGCACGCATAAGCTTCTAATTTTGGACGGAATATATTCTATCAACGGACGATTTTTGTATAGAACCGTTCCGCTACTTGGAAGCTCCATTAAATTTAATATCTTCAAAAAAGAGCTTTTTCCACTGCCTGAAGGACCGATTATTATGTTAAAACCTCTTTCAATAACTATATTGACATCTTTAAAAATCTCAGTATTGCCAAAGGTTAAATACAGATTGGAAAGCTTAAAACACATAATTTGAATTTTTAAAAGATTTCATATATATTGATTCTACAATGAGAAAAATCAAACAGCACCCCTTTCTTCTTAACAGTTATATAACCTCAATAATACATAAAAAACCGATAAAAAACCAATTTATTTTTTCTTTTTTAGAATATTCTGACAAAGGAGTTAACGATCCGCTTGATGAGAAAAGCCACTCCCCGGTAAGAGGGCTTGTGCATCGTTATCCTGACAGGGTTGTATTGACAATAACCAACAAATGCTTTGCTTACTGCAGATTTTGTTTTAGAAAGGACAACTGGAATAATTTTGAAGGTTTTGATTTAGAAAACGCCATAAAATATATTGAAAAAAATAAAAAAATAGAAGAGGTCTTAATCTCAGGTGGCGACCCCTTTTTCCTAAACAATACAAAAATCGAGCAAATATTAAAAAGATTAACGGCAATCAAGCATATTAAATTTATAAGAATAGGCACAAGGGTTTTAAGTGCTATGCCAAGCAGAATTAACATACAAACAATAAATATACTCAAAAAATACAAACCTTTATGGATTGCCGCACACATTAATCATCCGGATGAAATTACAGGTGAATTTATCAAGGCTGTTCACCTTTTTACAGACAACGGAATGCCTATATTATCGCAAACCGTTCTGCTAAAAAATATCAATGATGATGCAAAAATACTTAAAAATCTTTTTTGCACACTTGTTTCTTTAAATATTAAGCCATACTATCTCTTTGGATGCGATCAAGCTATAGGAAATAGCAATTTCAGGGTTTCTATTAAAAGGGCTTTAGAAATTATGAAAACCCTCCGCGGAAATATAAGCGGAATATGTATGCCGAATTTTGCTTTTGATTTGCCAAACGGTGGCGGAAAAATTATCTTGGAACCGGATAGAATCTTAAAACACGAAGACAAACATTATCTGTTTAAAAATTTTGAAAACAAGGAGTTTGGCTATGAAGACATTTGATTGTAATAAAGCCATAAAATCGATAAAGGAAAATGCAGGCACAAATGACATTGGTATGATTCTTGTTCACAACGGAGTGGTTAGAAAAACCTCAAGAAAAGGCGACAATGAAGTTTTCGGTATGGATTTGGATTACGATGAAAACATCTTAAACAGCTTGATAGAAGACACCCTTTCATATAAAGGCGTCAAAGAGGTTAAAGTTTGGATAAATAAGGGTCAATTGGAGGTAGGCGATGACATTATGTATGTTATTGTTGCGGGAGATAGAAAAAATAACATCCTTAAACCCTTTGAAAACTTAGTATCTCAAATCAAACTACAAGTTGTCAAAGAACAAGAAAATATAAAATAACTTTTATGGTAGGTAAATATATGGATATAGTTTTTCAAAATGCTTTAATACCGGATTTTGATAATTTAAAATTTATCAAAAAAAATGTAGGCATTAAAAACGGAACAATAAAGACAGTTTCAGATAAACACATTGATGCAGACAAGGTAATTGACGCTGACGGATATTATTTAACGCCGGGTATGATAGATTGCCACTGTCATATAGAAAGTTCACACCTTATACCGTCAAAATTTGGTGACAAGATTGTAGAGCACGGCGTTTTGCATGTTGTCGCAGATTGCCATGAGATATCCAATGTAAAGGGTAGAAGGGGGCTGGAGTTTTTCATTCAGGATGCAAAAAACAGTTTATGCAATATAAAATTTGCAGTTCCATCCTGCGTTCCCGCCACAAACTTTGCTACAAGCGGTGGAAGTTTGGATTTAAATGACATAGAGTATTTTTTAAAACAAGAAAGTGTTGTTGCACTTGGCGAGCTTATGAATGTACCTGCAATAATAAATAAAGATGAAAAATTTATGAAGATGATAAATCTTGCAAAAAAATATAACAAAAGGGTAAACGGACATGCACCACATTTAATGAAAGAGGCGCTAAAACAGTATATATCCGCCGGCGTTGAGGATGACCATGAAAGCGAAAGCTACAAGGAACTGCTTGAAAAAATTCAAGACGGATTGATGGTTTTTATAAGGGAAGGTAGTGCTGAACATACACAAGACGATGCGTATAAAATAATTAAAGAATATCCTGATAAGGTTTCGTTTTGCACCGATGATAAAACAATAGAGGATATATCAAAAACAGGGAGCATTGACTATAATTTTAAAAAAGCCATACATCTTGGCATAGAACCGATTTTATCTTTAAAAATTGCATCATACAACGGGTTAAAATACTACAATCTTGATGAGTTTTCCGAGATTAAAGAGGGTAATAGGGCATATTGTGTACTGTTTGATAAAAATTTTAATGTAGTAGAAACGGTATTGGACGGCAAATTATACAAAAAAGGCAAAACCTCATCAAAAATACCCAAAGATTTTCTTAATTCCATAAACATTAAATCCGATGCAAGAATTCCTCAAGTAAAATGCAAAGATATCTGCATATCTGTAACAAACGGAAGTCTGATAACAGAAAAATTGACGATAGAGGATAAAGATAAAGATTTTGATGTTGCAAACGATATACTAAAGATAGTAAATTTTGAAAGATACGGACATAACAACTCTGCTTCTGCAAAAATTAAGGGCTTTGGTCTGAAAAAGGGAGCCATTGCATCCTCTGTCGCTCACGACTGCCACAATATACTCGCAGTTGGAACAACCGACGAATCGATAATGAAAGTAGTTAATAAAATCATAGAGATCCAGGGTGGACTTGCACTTTATGATGAACATGAAATATTTTTTCTACCCCTTCAGATAGGGGGCATTGTAACTGATAGTGAGCCTGAGGTTATACTTGCAACAGTTGAAAAATTAAAAGAAAAGGCTAAGAATTTAGGCAGTAGTCTTTCAAATCCGTTTGCCACGCTCTCTTTTATGGCATTAGAAGTAATACCTTATATAAAATTAACCGATAAAGGTTTGTTTGATGTTGCTGCCTTTGATTATGTAAAATGCAAACAGTAAAACAGTATTTTTAAACGAATATAAATCTTTTAAGATAAAAAAGTCCCGGCAAGAAAAAATATTGCATTATAGTTACATTAATGTAAAAAGGTCTTAGAATATAAAAAGCACCTTTTTGACCATATATAAAATTGTAGATTAAAAACAGAAGAAGGAGGGGGCGCCCCTCCTTAATTTTAATATTTTCTTTTGAGTATTTCTTTTTGTAATCCTGCAATAGCTTTTGTCGGGTTAAGCTCTTTAGGACAAGCGCTGATACAGTTCAAGATTGTATGACATCTCCATACGCCGTGAATACTATTAACAGCATCAAGCCTCTCATCAGAACCTTGATCTCTCGTATCAAAAACAAATCTTGCAGCATTAAGCATAGCTGATGGTCCGAGATAGTCAGGATCAGCCCAATATGACGGACATGAACTTGAACAACATCCGCACAAGATACACTCATACAAACCGTCCAATTTCGCTCTATCCTCAGGACTCTGAAGTCTTTCTCTTCCCGGAGGCGGATCCTTTTCGATAAGATAAGGTTTAACAACATAATACTTATTGAAGAAATCTTCAAAATCACATACTAAATCTTTTATTATAGGAAAACCCGGAAGAGGTTTAATTGTCAACACATTTGCATTGTAATCCTCTATATGAGACATACAAGATACCGTGTTTACACCGTTTATATTCATACCGTCAGAACCGCAAACACCTTCTCTGCAGCTTCTTCTGTAGGTTAAGGTATGATCCTGCTCCCATTTTATCTGGTTTAATCCATCCAAAACCATCATACCTGTACGGGTAATTGTTACTTCGTAATCCTTGTAGTAGGGAGCCTTGTCTTTTTCCGGGTCGTATCTAAATATCTTAAATACTACTTTATCTCCTTCTTTTAAAGCCATTTCTCATCCTCCCTTTTAATAAACTCTCTTCTTAGGTTGGAATGTAGGAGCTGTCAGAGGTTTCGTCCTAACAGGTACATATTCAATTTCTACTTTTCCATTCTCGTCTATTTTTGTAAATGTATGCTTCATCCAGTTCTCATCATCCCTTTCAGGATAATCATCTCGTGAATGAGCTCCTCTACTTTCTTTCCTTGCCAAAGCAGCCTCAGTTTCAACTCTTGATACATACAATAGTGACTCAAGGTCAAAGATTTCAGCCAATTCAGTATTGAATGTTAAGCCCTTATCGGTTAGACCTACCTCTTTAAACTGCTTCTCATATTCATCCAATTTCTTAACTTGTGCTGCTATCTTTTCTTCTATTCTAAAGACTGACACATTCTCCTGCATTGTATCTCTTAAATCTTCCCATATGGCATCCATTGATACAGTGCCTTCTCCGCCCTCATAATATCCTTTGATTCTATCTATAATGCCTTTAGCATATTTATCAGCAATAAATTCTTCAGGAGGATTCGGGAATACAGGCTTCTCTTCTATAATCCATCTTGCACAGTTACGCCCAGCCTGCTTTCCTGTAACCACAAGGTCTAACAGTGAATTACAACCCAGTCTATTTCCTCCGTGAACAGATGCGCAGGCACATTCTCCTGCTGCATACAATCCCGGAATTGGAACCTCTTTCTCTCCGTCCCAATCAACAACTTCAGCATCCACATTTGTCGGTATTCCACCCATATGATAATGAGCCGTAGGCTGAACCGGAATAGGATCTTTTGTACAGTCAACACCAACAAATTTATAGGCAAGCTCCCAAATACCCGGTAATTTATCCATAATAAAATCATGACCCAAGTGATCAAGCTTCAATAGGCAGTGATCTTTCTTAGGACCAACGCCCCTACCTTCAAGAACCTCCATAGCCATACCTCGCGAAACAACATCACGAGAAGCAAGGTCAAGTACATGAGGAGCATATGTTTTCATAAATCTTTCGCCCTTTGCATTAAGCAGGTATCCACCTTCGCCTCTAACACCTTCCGTAATCAGGTTTCCTACGCCATAGATTCCTGTCGGATGGAACTGAATAAATTCAGGGTCTTTAATAGCTATACCAGCCTTTAAGCACATTGTCCAACCTATACCGGTATTAACATGAGCATTTGTATTTGTTCTAAAGTTTCTTGTATTGCCACCTGTTGCAAATATAACAGCATATGAGAAGAAAATATGTATTCCTCCGTTTACCATATCCCAAGCAACAATACCAATAGGTCTCCTTTCTTCCTTATCCATCAAAAGCTCAAGCGCATAATACTCCGAATAATAACTGACATAAGGAGCTATATCCTGATGCAGTGTTCTTTCAAATAGAGTGTGTAGCATAGCATGTCCTGACCTATCAGAACAAGCAACAGCCCTATGAGCCAAGGACTCTCCAAAGTTTCTCGTCTGTCCGCCGAAAGCTCTCTGATACGCTTTTCCGTTTTCAATTCTTGAAAAAGGCATTCCCCAATGTTCAAGCTCTATGATTGTTTTAGGTGCGTTCTTTGTAAAGAACTCCATAGCGTCCTGATCACCTATGTAATCGCCACCCTTTACGGTATCGTACATATGCCAAATCCAATAATCCTCATCCATATTTGCCAAAGCGGCGTTGATTCCACCCTGAGCCGAAACCGTATGAGACCTTGTCGGATAGACTTCCGATACTACTGCTGTTTTTAGTTTAGATCCGCCGGTTTCAATAGCAGCGGCAAGTCCGGCTCCGCCGGCTCCAACTATAACAACATCAAATTCTTCTATTCTTACATCTATATCTGCCATTACTAAAAGCCTCCTTTTTTAACCCTTAAACGGTAGTACCGTTATAGCTGCCAAAACCAAATAAACTATTCCGACAACCCAGAAAAAACCCTTCCAGAATACTCTCCAACCTGAATGGACATAATCTTCTATAACCATAAAAATACCATTTATACCATGATAAAGGGCAAAAACAACAAATGTTAAATCGAATATTTTCCAGCCTAAGGAAGCAAATCTTGCAGCTACAGCCTGATATGTCAATCCGGTGTGGCCAACAAAATGTTCAACGAAAAAGTGCCCCAAAAGTAAAACAAGAAGTGCTACTCCCGACACTCTCTGAAGCAACCAATTCCATTCGCCACTCTTTGCACTTCCTTGATACCTATCTATGAATCCCCTCATGTACATCATCTGATATTTACCTCCTTATTACAGCTTCATAATCATAGGTATTGCACCAGCCACAAATACTATGGCAAAGATAACCCAAAAAATCCAAACATTACCCTTGTAATTACTTCTCTCCGCAGCCCCTGCGAAGTTAGTTAGAACTACCCTTAAACCATTAACAGCATGATACGATGCAACCAACCATAGCCCTATCTCCAATACCTTAAACACAGGATTTTCCAACACAGCTATTGCCTTAGTGAAGGACTCCGGAGTCTGAAGTGTTGTTATTGCCCATTCATGTATGAAGAGATAAAAAATCAACAACAAGCCTGTTATACGATGAAAAAGCCAGGCAACAAAACCTTCGTGCCATTTGTACTGAATATGATGCAATCGTCCATTATACCAATCCATAATTCTTTCGGCCACAATATAAATACATGGAAATTGTAGCCTCAACCTCCTTCCTCAAAAAATTTACTCCAAGATTACTAAATAATTAAATATTTGTCAAGAAAATAAGGATTAACCCCGTATTAAAACAGAGTTAATCCAAATTAATTTGATTATAGTCTGTTAGCCCACTCTTTTTTTGCCATTTCGTATAAATCATTTCCGTGTGAATCGTAGCATACAAAAAGAGGCATATCTTCCACCTCAAGTCTTCTTACAGCTTCAGGTCCAAGTTCAGGATATGCTATAATTTCAGCTTTTTTAACAGCCTGTCCTACCACAGCAGCAGCTCCGCCTATTGAAGCGAAGTAGCAAGCTTTGTATTTAACACAAGCATCTTTAACTTCCTGACTCATCTTACCTTTACCTATCATACCTTTTTGACCTTTAGCAATCAAAATAGGAGCAAAGCTATTCATTCTGTAACTTGTTGTAGGTCCTGCTGAGCCTATTGGTTTACCGGGTCTTGCCGGTGAAGGTCCTACATAATAAATAACTTGTCCTTTAGGGTCAAACGGCAAATCTTCGCCCTTTTCCAACGATGCAACTATTCTCATATGAGCAGCATCTCTTGCCGTATATATTACACCTGACAAAAAAACACTGTCTCCGGCTTTTAACTTTATAATATCTTCATCGCTCAACGGCGTCGTCATTTTGTACTCTGCCATATTCACACTCCTTTAAAGCTCTGTCTCTTTGTGCCTATTTACGTGACAAGCCGTGTTGATAGCCAAAGGCAATGTTGCTATGTGGCAAGGCTCCATCTCTATATGCACAGCAAGACATGTTGTTAAACCACCCAAACCGGCAGGTCCTACACCTGAATTATTGATTTTAGTTAATATTTCCTTTTCCATATCAGCCAAATCAGGATCTGTGCTAGGTTCGCCCACTTTTCTTAGAGTTGCATGCTTAGCCATAACAGCACTTCTTTCAAAATCCGCTCCTATACCCACACCTATTATCGTGGGAGGGCAAGGATTCGGACCGGCCTCTATGACCCAATCAACGACAGTCTTAACAATTCCATCTCTGCCGTCTGCAGGTTTTAGCATCTGAACCTTACTCATAGATTCACTGCCACCGCCCTTTGCGTCAAAGACGATTTTAACCTTATCTCCAGGTACAACAAATGTGTGAATTATTGCAGGAAGATTGTTTCCATAATTTGCTCTTGTTAAAGGATGGCATGAAGACTTTCTTAGGTAACCATCTTTATATGCCCTTTCAACGCCACTATTGATGGCATCTACTATATAGCCGTCTACAAAATGAACATCCTGCCCAACTTCCACAAACAAAATACCTAAACCGGTATCTTGACAAAGAGGAAACTCTTCTTTTGACGATACTTCAATGTTGCTAAAAATCGTATCGAAAACCTTTTTTGCTACTTCCGATTTTTCCTTTGCGTAAGCTTCTTTTTCTGCAGCCAATACATCCTCAGGTATATGGTATGCTGCATCCAATGCCATTTTATATACTGCTTGCTCTACATCTTTTACGCTTACCTCTCTCACTTTAGCCATAATAAGATTCCTCTATTTATTTTATAAAAGTTTAAGATCGTCAACTCTCTTGCATATTTCTGCTACATGATCTGCTGATTTCTGTAATTCAGCTTTCTCCTGCTCTGACAAATCTATCTCTATAATTTCTTCCACTCCGCCATTTCCAAGCTTCACAGGAACGCCAACAGGAAGATCATTTATACCATACTGTCCGTGCAAGAACGCATGGCAAGGTATAACCGCTTTTTCATCTCTCAAAATAGATTCCGTCATCCAAGATAGACCTGCAGCAGGTGCCCAATAAGCACTTCCTTTCTTTAGAAGTTTTACTATTTCTCCGCCACCCTTTCTTGCTCTATCAACGATTTCTTCCAATCTGCCAGCTTCAATTAATTTATTTACAGGAACACCGTAAATCTGAGAATAATCCCTTAAAGGCACCATATCATCACCATGACTTCCAAGAGTCATTCCCCATACATTCTTAACCGATACACCCTTCTCAGCAGCCAAGAATGACATAAACCTAGCTGAATCCAAAGCACCTGCCTGTCCTACAAGACGATTATCAGGGAATCCTGTAACCTTTTTTGCTGCATAAATCATAGCATCCAAAGGATTGGCTACTACGAGGAATATACTATTAGGAGCATATTTTGCCACATTTTCCGCAACCTGTCTCATAATAGGAATATTCTTACCCAACAAATCATCCCTGCTCATTCCCGGCAATCTTGGGAAACCTGCTGTCATAACAACAACATCCGAATCCTCGATAGCTGCATAAATTTCGCCCTTTGATGAGCCTTTAATTTTAGTATCAAAGCCCAAAATAGGAGCAGATTCCATCATATCAAGAGCTTTTCCTTCAGGAAGATCCTCAACGACATCTGTCATTACTATCTCATCTGCTATTCCTCTCATAGCCATGATGAAAGCAGCAGACTCACCGACATGACCTGCACCGATTATACTGACTTTACGAATACCTAACATACTGTAACCTCCTAAAAAAATATTAATTGTTTATGTTCTCTTCGTCGTATCCCACGATAATAAGGTATACTCAAAATCTTCTCTATGTCAATATTTTTTTTAGTATTCTATTTAAAAATTAAATTATTAATTGTTAACAATGAATTGACAATTTCTCTATACCTATATTCAACGGTTTTATACATAAGGGTTAAAATTTAATTCATGCTCTATTGTCGTAACTTTTCCATGCCCCGGATAAACAACGGTTTTTTTATCTAATGTTAATAACCTTTTAATACTCTGCAATATTTCACCTCTATCTCCTCCCCTTAAATCATACCTGCCGATTGATTCAAAAAACAGTGTATCTCCGGTAAAAACTATTTTTATCTCCTTCTCATACAAACATATTGAACCCTTTGTATGTCCCGGTGTTTCCATTACGACTAACCCGTATTCGCCAACACTTATATTATCGTTTTCCTTTAAAAGAATATCCGCTTCATAGGATTGTTCGCAGTTTATCATAAGATTTATGGCATCCTTGTGAGAATCCGGCAAATCACGGGCATCCTTGTGAGAAATTGCAATGGGGATATCGTATCTATCTTTTAATCTTGAATTTGCACCTATATGGTCAAAATGATAGTGCGTATTTATTATCATTAACGGTTTGTAGTGCCTTGATTCAATAGACTTTTCTATAATATTGGCATAATCTCCCGGGTCTATAATAACAGCTTCTTTACTTTTATCATCCGCAAAAATATAACAGTTCTCCTGTAACACGCCCGTTACAATAGTTTCAACTTTATACATATTTCCTCCGTTTTTTGACTTTTACAAATATAAATTATATAAAAATAACAAGAAAATTGAATAAAAAAAATTGAAAAAAGGGATGTTTTATGCTTTTTGTCGGACTAAGTGGCTCTATCGCAACAGGTAAAAGCACGGTGGCGAAAGAATTTGAAAAATTGGGATGCCACATTATAGATGCCGATAAACTTGCTCACAAGGTATACGAAAAAGACTCCAAAGCATATTTTAAGATAATAGACATATTCGGAAGCGACATACTTAATAAAAGCGGAATGATTAATAGGACAAAATTAAGAAACAGAGTTGTAAATAATAAAAACAAACTACGACAACTCGAATCGATTATCCATCCTGAAGTTGAGCAACTAAGAAATCAAATCATAAAAAATATTACAAAAAAAGATAAAAATGCAATCATAATATACGATGTGCCACTACTTTTTGAAAAAAATATGCAACATTTATTTGATTACACAATTGTTGTTTACACAGATAAAAAAACCCAACTTAACAGGCTAATGCAAAGAAACGGCTTATCAAAACAAGAAGCCGAAAAACTCATATCTTTACAAATGGACATAGACAAAAAAGTTAAAATGGCGGACTTTGTCATAAACAACTCACTTTCCATACAGAACACCTATCAACAAATAATTGAAGTTTTCAACAATTTAAAAGAAAAATTATGACAACCCTACAAAAACCACCGCACACAATGGTCTATTTATCTGTTTTGTTACTTTATTCTTGCAATAACAAAAACTAAATATTATAAGAGTTGGTACTTTAATTCTAAGGGAGGGTCTGATGTTTTTGATTGAATCGTTTTTGAATAAATTCTACAGAACAAAAATGAGAGCGGTTATGGAGTTTGATGATGTTACAAATGTATCCATACCTGAAAAGAAATCCAATGATAAGGATGACTATCTTTTATATATTCATATTCCGTTCTGTGAGTCGTTGTGTCCTTACTGTTCATTCCATAGATTTGTGTTGGATAAAGAACTTGCAAGAAAATATTTTAAAGCCCTAAGAAAAGAGCTTCAAATGTATAAAGATTTGAAATACGATTTCAAAGGATTGTACATCGGCGGAGGAACGCCTACGATTATGATGGACGAGTTGCTTGAAACTTTAAGTTTTACAAAAAAGCTCTTTAGTATCAAAGAAATTTCCGTAGAAACCAATCCAAACCATGTTACCGAGGAAAATATAAAACTTTTAAAAAAAGCCGGAGTAAATAGGCTTAGCGTAGGGGTTCAGAGTTTTGACGATGAAATATTAAAACAAATAGGAAGATATGAAAAATACGGAAGCGGAAAAGAAATTATAGACAGACTTAAAAAAGCCATCGGTCAATTTGATACCCTTAATATAGATTTGATTTTTAATATGCCTACCCAATCAAAGGAAAGTTTAAACAGGGACTTGGATATTATAGATGAAACGCTTGCGGAACAGGTAACATTTTATCCTTTAATGAGTTCTACAAATGTGGAAAAAAGCATCAAATCCACATTAGGAAATGTAGATTACAAACAGGAGAAAAGCTTTTATTTTACAATACTCAACAGAATGAGAAAAAATTACACAGGTTCAACAGCGTGGTGCTTTTCAAGAGGAAGCAGTATGATTGACGAATATGTTATAATTTACAACAAGTATGTAGGCGTGGGAAGCGGGGCTTTTGGTTATTTCAACGATTCTATTTATGCAAATACATTTTCCTTAAACGAATATATAGACAAAATCAACAACAATGAACTGCCCATAGCAAGTGTAAAAACTTTCACGGAGAAGGAAAATATGCACTACTTTCTTTTAATGAAACTGTTTGGACTATCTATGAGTAAAGAATCATTTAAGGAAAAATTCGGCATTAAACTTTACAGTGCCTTGAGAAAAGAAATGGCTTTCTTAAAATTAATCGGGGCAATAAAGGAATCAAAGGGCATAGTGGAGCTTACGGACATAGGAAGGTATTATTGGGTAATGGGAATGAGAGAATTTTTCATTGCTGTTGATAACTTAAGGGATAAATGTAGAGCAAGAGTCAAATTAGATCCCAAAGAGACATACTATAAATAAAGCTATGGTTTCCACTACATATTTTGTGCAAATATTAAAATCCGATATAATGTAAGCGTAAGCTTTTTGTAACAAGATATAAAAATAAAAGGCGGTTAACAAGCACAAAGGATTTAACAACAAACAACACAGGCTTTAAAGAACTGAAAAAACTTAAAAAGAATATTTGTCTATTTTAACCGAAGGGTTTATGAAAAAATATGATAGATAAGGCTATATATAACTATCTATTTATTTTAAAACTTACACAAAATTAAGGGTGGGCTCTACACAAGGCATCTTAATTAAGATGCCTTATTTTCTATTTTTTTATATAGTCTTGAAATAAGCCTTGCCGCTTTGTTCTTGTGAATTAGACCTTTTGTTTTAATCTTCTGTATTAGTCTTTCAGCCTGCCTCACCTCTGCCACAACCGTATCCCGGTTTTCTTCCTGTTGAATCACATTTTCTGCTTTTTTCAGTATATTCTTCAACCTTGTTCTATAAAAACGGTTTCTTGCATATCGTTTTTCGGTTTGTTTTGCCCTTTTCAATGCTGATTTGTGATTTGCCATTAAAATACCTCCCAATTTTTACTTTGTGTTTACTACCATAAAATAATTTTTTAGTCAACTATTTTAAATTATTGTATATGTGTGCAAATACAACTTATATCTATATATTTCAATTTATTCTTCTATATTTTTCTATATTCTTTTATATCTCAACTTGAAAAAAAGATGAAATGTAGTATTGTTAGCACTCAGTTGAGGTGAGTGCTAACAATAAAAAATTTTTAGGAGGTTGATGCTTATGAAGTTCAAACCATTAATGGACAGAGTTTTGGCTAAGTTAGAGGAAAGTGAAGAAAAAACCGTATCGGGTATTATTATTCCTGATACTGCAAAGGAAAAGCCACAGAAAGCAACTGTTGTAGAAATCGGAGATGATGTTGAATTGGTAAAACAGGGAGATACTGTACTGTTTGAAAAATATTCAGGCAGTGAGCTTAAAATTGACGATGAAACTTACATTATCTTAAAAGAAGACGAAATACTCGGTAAATTTGAATAGGAGGTGACTATGTCCGCAAAAATATTAGAATTTGGAGATGGCGCAAGAGAGTATATACTTAAAGGTGTTAATAAGTTAGCCGATGCTGTTGCTGTAACAATGGGACCAAGAGGAAGAAATGTTGTAATCGACAGAAAATTCGGTAGCCCTACAATAACAAAAGACGGTGTCACGGTTGCAAGGGAAGTGGAATTAGAGGATCCTTATGAAAATATGGGAGCACAGCTTGTCAAAGAGGTTGCATCAAAAACATCCGATATAGCAGGTGACGGAACGACTACTGCAACAGTTTTGGCAAGAGCAATTTACAGAGAAGGATTGAGAAATGTTACGGCAGGTGCAAATCCTATAGAGATTAAAAGGGGAATAGACAAGGCTGTTGCAGCCGTAGTTGATGAACTGAAAAACAGTTCAAAAGAGGTTACGGATAAAAAACAGATTGCAGAAGTTGGAACAATCTCGGCTAATAACGAAGCAGAGATAGGGAACATTATTGCCGATGCTATGGACAAGGTTGGCAAAAATGGCGTTATCACGGTTGAAGAAGCAAAATCTATGGAAACAACCTTAGAGGTTGTTGAAGGAATGAGGTTCGATAGAGGATATCTATCTCCCTATTTTGTAACAAATGCAGACAGAATGACATCGGAACTTGATGAACCCTTTATAATTATTACAGATAAGAAAATAACTTCTATGCAGGAGTTTTTGCCTCTCGTTGAAAAAATTGTAAAAGCCGGCAAACCTTTCATTGTAATAGCAGAAGAAATTGAAGGTGAAGCATTGGCAACACTTGTTGTTAACAAAATCAGAGGAACACTGTCTTGCGTTGCCGTAAAAGCTCCAGGTTTTGGCGATAGAAGAAAAGAGATGTTAAGAGATATAGCAATCCTAACAGGCGGTCAGGTAATTAGCGAAGAAACAGGAATGAAACTTGACACAGCTGATCTTACTATGCTTGGTAGAGCAAAAAAGGTTATAGTTGATAAAGAAAACACGACAGTTGTTGACGGACTTGGATCATCAGATGATATTCAAGCAAGAATCACTCAAATTGATGCACAAATTGAACAATCAACAAGTGAATATGACAAAGAGAAATTAAGAGAAAGAAAAGCTAAATTGGCAGGCGGTGTTGCAATAATTAAGGTTGGAGCAGCCACGGAAACAGAAATGAAAGAGAAGAAAGCAAGAGTAGAGGATGCGCTAAACGCAACAAAAGCTGCCGTAGAAGAAGGAATTGTACCCGGCGGCGGAACATCTCTTTTAAGATGCGCTCCGGCATTGGATAATGTAAAAGGTGACAATGAAGATCAGGAAATAGGTATAAAGATAGTAAAGAAAGTGCTTGAAGAACCTGCAAGGGTTATAGCAAATAATGCAGGATTTGAAGGCTCTATTGTAATTAACAAAATATTGGAAAGCGATAGCACAAATTACGGCTTTGATGCAAGACGGGGTGAATTTGTAGATATGCTTAAAAACGGCATAGTTGACCCTACAAAAGTTGAAAGAAGCGCAATTCAGAACGCATCGAGTGTAGCGGGCTTAATGCTTACAACAGAAACGCTAATAGCAGATAATCCAGACGAAAAAGAACCACCTATGCCGGCAGGTGGCGGCGGAATGCCGGGAATGTATTAAAAAAGAACTTGTTCAATCTTTTAAAGCCTTTTCGCCTTTGTGGCGGGGAGGCTTTTTTTGTTTGCAAATAAAGATTTTATTATATAGACTATATGTGTGTTTATATTGGCTCAATTTTTTATAATAGCGGCTTTTTCTTTACTGCTTCTTGAAATTATACTCTCAACCGGCGGGCTTTTAGCCTTCAGCGGAATTATCTCGTTTATCGTTGGATTTTTGGTTTTGCTCTATTTTAAAAGTTGCATACCATCTTATTTTTATTATGCCGTAATGCCACTTTTCATAGCATTAAGTGCATTAAGCATAGTTATAGTTATCTTAGGATATAAAGCTCAAAAAAGAAAACTTGAAATAAGCGAAAATGAAATTATAGGAAAAACAGGCGTATGTATCAGACCAATATACGGCGATAAAGCCGGTCAAATAAAAATTGACGGTGAAATATGGCAAGCTTTCTCTTGCGAAGGCGATATAAAAAAAGGGGAAAATGTTACGGTTGTAGGCCAAGATTCTTTAAAGTTAAAGGTTAAAAAAGGAGTTAAGTAATGTTTGGAGGATTTTCGTTTGTTCTACTGTTTGTTGTTTTTGTGATAGTCATAAGTTCGGTAAGGATTGTTAAGGAGTATGATCGAGGCGTCGTATTCAGACTTGGAAGGGTTATGGGTGCAAAGGGTCCGGGTTTAATACTTTTATGGCCCGTAATAGATAAAATGACAAAAATTTCCTTAAGAGTGGTTACACTCGATGTTCCTCCTCAGGATGTTATTACAAGAGATAATGTTACAATAAAAATAAGTGCCGTTATATATTTTAAAGTAATAGATCCCGTTAAGAGTGTCGTGCAGGTCAATAATTATATGTATGCCATTGAACAACTTGCACAAACAACATTAAGAAGCATATGCGGGCAGGCTGAACTTGACAAACTCCTATCGGAAAGAGAGAAAATAAATGCCGAGCTTCAAGATATTTTAGATACTCACACGGATACTTGGGGCGTTAAGGTAACACTTGTAGAAATGAAACAGATAGATTTGCCTCAGGATATGCAAAGGGCAATGGCAAGACAGGCTGAAGCGGAACGAGACAGAAGGGCAAAGGTTATCAATGCGGAAGGTGAATATCAGGCGGCTGAAAAGCTAAAACAGGCTGCACAGATAATATCGGAATATCCTCAAGCTTTACAACTTAGATACCTTCAAACCTTGAACGAAATGTCATCTAAGAATAACGCAACAACAATACTTCCAATTCCTATTGACCTATTTAGGGGCGGAGGATTAGACTCTATCAAGAAAGTATAAATCGCATCATTCTGTTTTTAGAGAATATAGGCTCTCTGAATGTTGTTTAATAAGTTCGGCTTTCTTTTGAGTAATATCCAACATTGACATTAATGTCTTTGTATCTATAGGAATAATATCTTTAATTAGTATTATGTTATTTTTAATGAGTTTATCGGATAGACGGGCTTTAATGCCACTTAAAATTGTGACGGGATAAAGCTTTTTATCCTCTATCATTTTTTTTAAACTATATTCTTGAGGATAATTCCATGATATTGCCTTGAAATTCATACATGAGGCATAATTTATCGCATCTATCGTCAATCTTGTATTGGTTACAAGCCACCCTTCATAATTCGGCTTTAAGTAGCGCTTTTTTAATACATTCTCCAAATCTTTAAACCTCGAATGGACATAAAGCGCAACCTTGGCGTCAGATGCTCTCTGCGCATTGGAGTGATATTTGCATTCCACACTCACCACAAGGTTATGCTTTGTTCCAAGCACATCTATTTCATGCCTAATACACTTCCCCTTAAGCGTTAGGTTTGTTTCCGTTTTAAAGCCATACGCCTTCATTAAATCTGCAAAATACTGCTCAAAGGTATAACCCGCCGGGCCAAGTTTAAGCATAGCCTTTTTTAAAGAGTAGAGAAAAAATGATCTACGGTTAATGTTCCTTAGAAACTTATGAGACAAAGAATATATATAATTTGTACTAACCTTGTTTTTTATGTAAGGTGCAACAAGCTTATAAACGGCTTCCGCTTCACTGTTGCTCGCTCCTGACCTTTTTAAGGAATTTTTGAGCTTTTGAGGATCAAATTCCTCCAATTGCCCATTTGCCTTTCTTATCTTAACACTCATAATCTAAGCTATAAAGAAAGTTAAAATAAAAATTACAAGTATATAAAATATATAGATATAAATTTTGCCGTTCATTAAATATCTGCTTGTTACATTGCCCATACTAATAAATGCATTGCGAAAAAAAGAATAGAAAAATTCCATTCTATCTTCAGCTACAACGCTACATACCTGATTTTTTTTAATTTCTTTCGTATTGTATACCTTCTTTAATATGTATTTAAGTATGTACGAGTAGGCATCCGCAGTAAAATATTCTTTTTCTTTTAATTCAAGTCCGCCGTTCCACGATGTAACCTTTTTTACTCTTTTGTTGGTCGCAAGGTATATTAAAAACGGCACTATAAACAGAATAAGCGCAACTATAGCAAAATAGGTTGGAGCCAAAACTCCGAATACCGGCTTGCCTGAAAGTATAAGAAACGGCTTTGAAACGGATAAAGCACCTGATAACATATAGGAATAACCGCTTAATTTAATAATAAACGGAGCACCTATGCCTGTTAAAATCACTAAAATTATAAGAAAGATTTCTGAAAATTTCATAAAAAACGAAGGTGTCTTAACGGTTTTTTTATCATGGTCGTAACCCAACGCCGTGTATCCTATAAGTTTAACCATCGAAAAACCTGTCAATCCTATGGCAAGCGCTATCAAAAGGCCGGATACCGTTGTGAAAAATTTTTCCGCATCGTTTACAAGTTTATAGGATTGAAACACAGACTCAAGAAGCATCCACTCCCCTACATACCCTGCAAGAGGGGGAAATGCACTGAAAGATAGAGACGATATCAGCACCCCGAGTGCAGGAGTTTTTCCAACACCCTTCCAGATTCCCCTAATATCATCAATAGTGTCAGCCTTGTATGCCTTTTTAGCATGCCCTATTGATAGAAACATAAGAGTTTTTGAAAATGTGTGAGCCGCAATAAGGATTATAGCTGTAACAAAAGCAAAATGAGACAGATAGTTCAAAGAACTGTAATTTAATGTAAGAGCGGAAAGCCCGAGTATAGATAATATCATACCATTATTTTCAACCGTAGAATATGCAGGAAGCGTTTTTACACCACTTGCAGCTACAGCCTGCAAAGCACCCCAAAATGCAGACACCGCACCAAGCGTAGTGAGCGTTATCGCCCACCATTGAGGAAAAGCACTACTTGATAAAATTATTTTAGAAATTCCATATGCGCCAAGAAGTGTCATCGGAGCACTCAATATAGCACAGGTGTTTGACGGGTCTTTTGAATAAACATCCTTCATCCAAGTATGAAAAGGCGTTACATCCATTTTTATCAAAAATCCCAAAGATGCAAAAACGGTAAAAACAGCCGTATTATTCTGGAATATTATGGTTGTATGATTTGTAAAATACGTGTATGCAAACCCGGCCATTAAACTCAATGCCGACAGTTCTCCATATGCCAAAAAGCCGTATGCTTTTCCAAAAGGCACTCTTCTTTCGATTAATATCAATAAAAATGAAAAGATGGTCATAAGTTCCCAACCTGCAAGAAAAGTTATGGAATCATTGGCTACAAAAACTATGAGCATACTTAAAAATACTATATTAAAAAACGCAGATGTCGATTTTTCGTGAGTTGCACCGTGATCTATGGAAAATAAGGATATAGCTGCCCACGATAATGATGCTACTGCCAAAAAAACAGCGCTGCTCTTATCAAGAAAAGCATTAAGAACAATACTGTCCGTTAAATGTATGTTGTAGATAACAAGTTTTTGGCTAAATGTCGCACAAGCCGTCGCAAATGATGCAAGAGAACCAAAAAAAGCTAAAATATATCCCCATCGATTTGAAAAAGATGCAACAATGCCAAGTATAAACAGTGCTACCGCAATTATAAAAAATGTCATTTTGCACCTCGATTTGCTACTTTTAATAAAACTGCCAAAATTTCATCCGGCGTGGGCAGAAAGTCAATTTTGCCAACTATATGTTTTTTATCTATAAAATCCGAATAATCATCGTATTCTTTGCATCCGTTAATTATAAGAATACCAAATTGATTCGGCATCTGATTTATTGTTTCCTTCAAAGGTTCAACCATTTTACGATTCACGGGACCTGCTATGATAAGCAAATCTGCATGTCGCGGAACTGCTGTAAAAAATATACCGAATCTGTGAGTGTTGTATTGAGGAGACTGCAAAGCCTTGAATGTAAAATTGAGGGCATTTGAATTACCAGTATCTATAACAAAAATATGAAGAGATTTTGAAAAAACCCCGCCCAAAGGTTTAATATCAATATCAGTGTCGTATCGTTTTTTCTCTGTTAAGTTTTGTTTTAAACCGTGAAATGGCCAAAATTTCATAAAAATTTCTCCAAATTATCTTGCAGCATCTGCAAAATTAACACCAAAAGATTCAACGGTAAACACAAAATCCGTAAAAATCTGATTTACAAGAGAATCAGCAATTGCTTTAAATCCCGTAACGGACGGTGTTACCACATAAATATTTTTTATTTTCGAATTCTCAATTTCTACATAGTATGCCATAGTGCCACTCGGAGACTCTACAGCTTCCACGCAGCTTCCGTCAGATATATCCAATCTTTGAGCTTTTTCCTTTGAAGTATCAAGATTTTCCACATTCTTTTCTATGAATTTAATTGAATCAAGAATTTCATATGCCCTCACTTCCATTCTTGAAAGAGAGTCCCCCTCTTTTTTTGAAATAACTTCAAAATTCTCATAATCATTTGTCCTTAAATCCTCTGCTATACCGCTTGCACGGCAAGACGGACCGCTCAAACCTATTTCAACCGCTTTTTGAGCTGTTATTATGCCGGTATTGTGAAGTCTGTCTAAAAAGTTTCCGCTTTGAAGTGAGCCGCTGTATAAATCCTCGAACCTCGATTTTATATTTTGAAGTCTTAACAACAAATCCTTCTTTTTTTCATAAGATAAAGATATATCAAGTTTTCCTATTTGATTTATATTTGTTAGAAATCTATCTCCGGTAAAGGATTCATTTGCCCTAAGCGATTCCTCGAAAAGATAATAAAGATGTGATGATAGAACCTTTTGCGCTGCACCATTTGCAAGCTGAGCTATAACATAAATATGGTTGTAGATTCTTTCAAGTTCAAGCAGTATCCCTCTTAGTATGCGTGTTTCGTCGTCTATTTTAATATTAGATATAGACTCAACCGCCTTTGAAAATGCTATTGAGTGAGAAATGGCAAAATTTCCGCATATTGATTCTGCAAGTGCAACCGACTCCAACGGATTTTTACCTATCATCAGCTTTTCTATATTTCTTTTTTTGTATGTTGTATCTATATTTACAGAGAGAATTTTTTCTCCATATGTGTATATATTGTAAATTCCGGCTTCGCCTACGCCGCCTGTAACGGGTCCGTATCTAAAATTAAAAACACCATCTCCTTCAACCGCTTCTCCCCCTATTAAGCTATCCCTATTAATAAGGGTTTTATAGTTCGGAAAATCGCTACCTTTACAGGAGGCATCTATTTTTACATTCATCGATTTATCCTGCACTATACACAGTTCACTGTTGTTATTTTGTACTACTCCAAGTAACTTCATTATCTTATCACTCCTGCAAGAAGCAGATTAAATTTAGGTATCAAAAAAATAGTTAAAAATGCCAAGATGATATGCATAGCGGGTATTAAATTTACAAGCATATGCCTTTCGTTACTCTCCGCCTCTTCCTTTGAAAAAATCATCTTTCCCGTGTAATAGTTAACCGATATAAAAGCCAATGAAGCAAAGAGTGCAAACACTACAACACTTATTATTCCGTAAACCTCATAAAGTTTTGACATAATCAATATCTCACCTGCAAAAGTCGCAAATGGCGGTGCTCCTGTTGCTGCCAATGATGCAAAAAATAGGCTGTATGCAGTAAAAGGCATATGATTGAACAGGTTCTTTACTTCATCGATACGAGTTTTTTTTGTTCTTATTAAAATATTGCCACTTAAATAAAAAACAGCCGATTTTGCAAATGCATGGGCAACTATAACAATCACCGAACCTAAAATTGCGTATCTCCCAAGAGATATACCTATTAAAGCTATTCCCATATTTTCCATAGAAGAGTAGGCATAAAGCCTCTTGTAATATTTCTGAACAGTGCTTAGGGTTGCCGCTGTTACAAGTGTTAGAAAACCGAGAATAAACATAAACTCTTTGACAATGTGTGAAGAATACACCTCTGTCGTTCTAAATATACCAAAAAGAGCAACCGGAAGCAGAACGCCTGAAAATATTGCGCTAATCGGCGACGGAGCTTTTCCGTGAACATCAGGAAGCCAACTGTGCATAGGGAATATTCCGGCTTTTGTGCCGTAACCTACAACTGCCATCAATATTCCTAAGGTTATTATTTTATCATTTACACCATGCATAGATGCAAGTTTCACAAAATCCAGAGTTCCTCCCGCTCCGAATATAAAAACATTTCCAAAAAGAGAAACAACAAGACCGACCGAAACTATTATTATATATCTCCAGGTAGCCTCTATCGATTCTTTGGAATTTTCTATGGCAACCAAAAGTGCACTTGTAATTGTTGTGGCTTCTATACCGACCCATATCAGACCGAGATTTTTAACCATAACACTAAAAAGCATACTGAAAGTGAAAAGGTTTAGCCATAAAAAATAAAAATTTTGTTTTAAAAGAGGGTTATGTATATGTTTTATGTAACTTATCGAATAGATGGTTGTTCCCATATATATGATAGATATGGTAAAAAGCATAATTTTAGACGCCCCGTCTATGTAGATAAAATAGTGTGAAAAATTTTGACTAAAGGCAATTGCAATGGAAGATACAAGCGTTAGAATAGAAAACAGAACGGATGAATATTGAGACAGCTTGTCTATTTTAATTAGGGATACAGTCGCTGCCACAAGCGTAAAAATTAAAGGCAAAGTGTAAAATATCATATCAACCCTTCAGCTCTTCACTGTTTTCTAAAGAATCCGGAACAAAATTTTCTCTCAATCTGCCTATCAAACTCGATATCATCACAACCCCTATCAAATCCAAAACAACACCGGCTTCAATAGTTAGTGAAAGACCGGGATAAAAATATGTGCCAAAAATAAGAATAGAATTTTCCATAATCATATAACCCACAAGCTGCGTAAATGCATTCCGTTTTGAAATCATTAAAAATACGCCCTGAAACATCAATGAAAGCAGTACCGCTCCGCTCCTTATCTGCAAATCATCATATAAGCTTACATAGTACACAAAATATCCTACAACTGCACTCAAGATTGAGAATATTATTGACGATGCAATTCCAAATGTAGGCTGCGTTTCCCTTGCTCTCCATTTTTCTTTCTTCAGCTTCTTAATCATAAAATAGGGTATAAAAATAACCCTCACAAGAAGCGTTAAAAGAGCAACATATATCACCACAGGCTCTTTCGTATTCATTCCTATATACAATAAAAAGGAAGCCATAAAAAAAGAACTAATTGAAAAAGTAATTATTGTTTTTTTAATATAAACCTGCCACTGCATAAAAATAACAAGAAGAACCTCAATCGACCCGAAAAGTAAAAGCATTTTATCCATTAGAATATCCCGTTTGCCGCATATATTGCAAGCATACCTATTAGAATAACAGAAAATGTAACAGCTATATAATCAAAAATTTTATACAATCGATACTTTGAAACAGTTTCGTTTATAAAAGCAAAAATAATAACAAGGGTAAACATTTTTAAAAGATGAATACCGGAATAGATAAATACAGCACTTAAAGATGTATATTTCATAGGAACCCAAAACGGACATGCATAAACATTTAAAAATACACTCATAAGCAGAAACTGTTTTATATATCCGCCCCATTTATATACGGCGAGGTCACTTCCTGAAAACTCCATCTCCATAGATTGATCTATCATACCAAATTCTCCGTGAGTTTTGGCTTCAATGGGCAGTTTTCCCGTTTCTACTATTAAGTTCATAAAAAATGTAGCCGCTATAAATATATGAACAACCGAGAAATACCAGGAGCTGGAGGTTTGGAATACATTGTTAATAACATAAGGATTGTTTGTATTTGAAATAACACCGCACAAAATAAAGAGCAAAACCGTAATAGGCTCTGAAAGTGCACCTATACTGGATGCCCTTGCAGTTCCAAGATGTGAATAGTTGTTTCTACTATCCAGCGCAACGATTTTCTTTATTATACCCGCAGCGCCAAAAATGAGACCTCCTCCAATAAAATCTGCCGTAGGACCAAAAGCCAAAGGAAATGCGGTAATAATGGGCAAGATGATAATAATCAACATATAAAGTGCAAAATTAATATATGGACCTATTCTAAATACGCCTGATGCAACCTTTGGGACTACATTTTCCTTTGTGAAGAGTTTATGTAGGTCATAGTAAGGCTGAAAAATAGTGGGACCCGCTTTGGATTCCATCTTTTCTTCCACTGTCGAGAGTATGCCTACTATTAACGGTGCAAAAAGAATTACATATACAAGTTGGATGAAACTTAAAGCGACTAACATCAGACTCCTCTGTCTTTGAGTTAGGAGTCATTGGCTTAAAAAATAAGCGGTTAAAGGTGAACCCCTCCACCTTATAGTTTCACGGCTTTTAACAGATTTTCATTTATATGTCAAGTTAAAAAACAAATCTAAAATATATACAAAATCTCCTCACACTATTATACTCAGTCCTGTTTTTCACTCATCACAGTCTTATTTCTACCTGAATTTTTTGCTTTGTAAAGAGCTAAATCCGCAAGTTTTATGGCTTTGTCAAAATTGTTATCATTACCCGAAAATTCGCTTACACCTATACTTATGGTGACATTGATAGATGTGCCGTTTATTTTTATGCTACTTGATTCAACTCTTTTCCTTATATTCTCGGCAATCTCAAAAGAATTCTTTTTATCCGCATTTATAAGGAAAATTAAAAACTCCTCTCCGCCGAAACGAACAACAACATCAGACTCTCTAACGCTTTTTGTCATAATTTTTGCTACATTTTTCAATACTTCATCCCCCACATCATGCCCGTATGTGTCGTTAACTTTCTTGAAAAAGTCAATATCGCACATAAGTATTCCCAATTTATTACCACTTCTTCTTGCGTTTTTTATTATCAAATCCTCGGTTCTCGATACAAATCTTCTATTGTATAGACCCGTTAATTCGTCATACAACGCAATCTTCTTTAAATCGTTTTCATACCTTCTAACCCGCTTTATTAAACTGTTAAATTTGTCTATTATGTAGCTTAACTCTTTTATTGCACATTTTTGGCTATCTATCGATCTCGAATGTCTTAAAGATTGATCAAACTCATTGAACAATTTATCGGTATAGCTTCTCGTAACTTTTTTAAGAATAAACAAAAACAACAAAGCAACAACCATCATAAGCAAAATCAAAAATACGATTGTATGTTTTATTGCATTCAAATGCGCTATAGCTACAGAAACCCGAGTATTAATAATGGGCTTTAAATCGTTGATATATATCCCTGTTGCAAAAATCCAGTGCCAGGGTTTATACAACCTAAAACAACTTATCTTTTTCTCCACTTTATCTGAATTCGGCACTTTATAGTAGTATTCAACAAATGAATAACCTTTATTTCTTATATCCTTTAAAAAAATTTTTCTAAACTTAAAACCCCTTACATCTGTATATTCATCCGACATACATTTATTCAACAAGTCAGGCCTGTTTACATTAACCAACATTTTTCCAAAGCAGTTGCCACCATTTATGTTTAGAAGTTTGATAACAAATATATAACCGTGATTATCCTTACCGTATCTATACAAAGAAAGTTGATTTAACCATTTTCGCTTCAACCTTCCCTCTAAATACTCAGTATCAATTCTTGTAACAAGAACCCAGTCAAACGGTTTGTAATATTTTACAAAGGTTATACCCTTTTGCTTAATTGATGCGGGATTTAAATCGTACCAATTGGACACGAAATACTGATTAATAAAATCCTCTTTTTTTGTTTTTGCTGTTTTTATAATGTCTCTTATTATAGAATTTCCCTTAAAATCTTTCAAATTAATAAAGTTTTTACCTTCAGCATTTATATCGTAAGGATTTACTACACAATTACCTTTTGCATCAAAAATATAATAAGAGATTGACGGATCTGAAAATGTTTTATCTTCAAGGTATCTTCTTAAAAGTAGCTTCATTTTCTTTTTTGTCGCATATTCACCATACATCATACGCATATGCTCTAAATGTTTATATATTACCCGATTCATTATAACCTCTTTTTTCATATCAGCTACATCTTGTTTTCTTTCACTGTCAATGGTTTTTATTATATTTTCTATCATTGATTTGGCATACTGTTTCGAGTTGTCCATATATACTTTCTTGATTGTCTCAATGTCATCTTTGGCAACCTTTTCACTTGTATAATACCAATAGCCTGCAAAAACAGCAGAAACTATTATGGATATAATCAAAAAGACAGATATTATAAAGCTTATAGCAGATATATTTTTAATCTTCACTATTGCACCCTCTTTTTGTATTAACCTTATAAACAAGCTCTTCTACTGTTTCCGCATCATCAGGATAAATAGCATAATTTATATCAAAATCAACATAATCCACAACACTCTTACCATCCTTATCTTTCATTGTATAGAATTCACTATTAGAAAAAGCATTCTTAAATTCATCTTTTAGCTTTTTCTTAGACCTTTTCATCATTTCAGTTTCTTTATTGATATTTCGCTCTTTTTTGAGTTCGTGTGCAATAAAAAATATATCAGCATAAGCCCTTGACACAAGTTGTTTTTTACATATATCCGGCTCCTCTTTGGATAAATTAAGAAGTACTTGAGCCATACTTATAATTACAGCATCCCCTGCCTGCTCAGAAAACATATAGTTAATTCTTGAAATCTGTTTTATATTGATTCTAATAAAAACAAATCTTCTTTTTTCATCTATTAATTTCTGAATTTCTTTTAAAAATACAGACCTTAATTCCAATCCTGTCATATAATCAACCTTAAAAATCTCATTTCTCATAATATCTACATCATAAGACATAAACCTCACTTCCGTGAAATCTTCTTGCGTATAAGACTCAATAAGCACAGATTCTACCTTCTGCAAAATTTCTTTATCAACACTCTCCTGTTTCAATATTTCCATAGCCTTACTTGGTGAAAATGCATGCCTGTATGGTCTTGTTGTTGTCAAGGCATCAAAGATATCCGCAATGGCAAGTATTTTTGCACCAATTGTAATCTCGCCACATTTTAAACCGTCAGGATATCCGCTACCGTCACACTTTTCGTGATGTCCCCTTACGCAGTTTGCAAAAGATTTAAAATGTTCTAACTCTTTTAAAATTTCATAAGAGAAAACAGGATGATATTTCATTATTCTATACTCATTCTCTGATAATTTTCCGGGCTTTAAGAGTATATTGTCAGGTATTCCTATTTTTCCTATGTCATGCAAAAGTCCGGCTTTGTAGATATACTCCTGCTTTTTTGTATCTAAACCCAATGTTTTAGCTATTTTTTTGGCATAGTAGGCTACCCTTTGAGAATGACCTTTTGTGTATACATCTCTTGCTTCCATAATGTTGACAAAAGATTGTATAAATTCATCTTCGTAAATATTGTCTATTTCCGCCTTTTTATCCAACATTTTATTTGCGTTTAATGCCATTATTCTCAGCTCTTTTAATTCAATTTCTCTCAAATTAATCTTTTTATCCTTTAAGGCAGCATCTTGAAAAAACGAAGTAAAAACATTAAAGTCATTCTTTAATTTTTTATACAAACCATAATATAAAAATATAGAAAACAATATTAGTAAAAATGATATAGAAATCACCATTATAACACGATAAAACATTTTTCTATACAGATTTTGTTTTATCAATGTTGTCATATTTTCTATCTCATCGGTATATACGCCTGCACCCACTATCCAATTCCACTCTTTTATTCCATACACAAACGAAATTTTAGGATATTCTTTCTTTGAATTATCTATCTTAGGCCAAGAATAGTATATAAATCCTCCATCCTTCTTTAACGCTGCAATCTTTTCTTTTTCGAATACGGTTTTTGCCTTTTCTCCAAAAGCAGACCATAGCTTTTTCCCATTTTCAATAACCCTACCGTTAGAAGATAAAATATATCCGTCAAAAGTATTAACAAATACATACCCGCCGTTTTCAAACCTTATTTTGCTTATTTCACCAATAATATATTTTTGTGTTTCATATCTTAAATCATCAACATATACACCTGTACCTATCAACCAATTAAACGGCTTAAACTCCTTTACATAGGCTATTTTTAAAAACTTTTTACCCTCCTGATGCGGTTTAGACCAATGGTATGAATAAACACCCTCCTGCTGTTTTTTTACTATTTCAATCATATCCTTTACGACATACTTCCCATCTACATCCCGCACAGCAAGCATATTTTTGCCCTCAAATTCAGGCTTGTCAGGAAAAAGCTCTTCGATTCCATCAAGATTTGTTGCAAAATAGTATCCATTTCCCCTTAAAAAACGCATAGGACGCAAAGCATCTTTGACCATCTTTTTAATTTCAGGCAGGCTTTTTTTGTCTTTATTTTTCCGATAGATATTTTCCGCTATAGCGCATGCTTCATATACCCTCTGCCTAACCCTTTCCGCAGCCTGTTTTCTGCTTGTCTTAATTTGGTATCCAATCATATCAACGACAGACATAACCTCTTGCTTTACAAGCTGTTTTTGGCTATCTGTATATTCAGCTCTCATCATTGACGCTAAATAATTAAGATTTTTGTGCACAACAAATATCTGTAACGCAAGCATTAATACAGATGCAAAAATCAATGCAACCGTAGCCATTTTCATTACGCTATTTACGGATTTTACTTTTTTGCTATTTTGCCTCAATTATAAAATCCCCAATCTTAATTTAAACTGCACAAATACAAAAATCTTCCATTATAAAAATACACTCTCTAATAACGATTATACACTTATTTATATAATCTTCAATAATTATTTATTTCCAACACCTATCTGATAATATTCTATATCGAAAGATTCCAAAATATCTTTATTGTACTGGTTTCTGCCGTCAAATATTACAGGGCTCTTCAACCTCTGTTTGATTTCATAAAAATCCGGACTTCTAAACTCTTTCCATTCGGTTACAAGAAGCATAGCATCCGCACTGTTTAAAGCATCATATTTATTTTCAAAATAACTTACTCCGATTTTATCCTTAAGCCAGAATTCTTTGGCATTTTTCATAGCTTTAGGGTCATATACATTTACCGTCGCACCTAAGTCTATTAAATCATTAACTATGGCAATTGAGGGCGCTTCTCTCATATCATCTGTCTGCGGTTTAAAGGCAAGTCCCCATAAAGCAAATTTTTTACCTGTTAAATTTTTTCCGAATTTTGCGACAACCTTTTCTACAAGTTTATGCTTTTGTTTTTCATTCACACTACTGACAGCTTTTATAATTTCAGGCGTGTATCCTTTATCTTTCGCCGTTTTTTCCAACGCTTTTACATCTTTAGGAAAGCAACTTCCGCCCCATCCTATACCGGGATAAATAAAACTGTAGCCTATCCTTTTATCGCTACCTATTCCGACTCTTACCATATTTACATCAGCGCCAACAAGCTCACATATATTTGAAATCTCGTTTATGAATGAGATTTTTGTAGCAAGCATAGCGTTTGCGGCATACTTGGTCATTTCCGCACTTTTTATATCCATACCTATAAACCTTTCATGATTTAGCGTAAAAGGTCTGTATAGCTCCTTCATAACCTTCATTGACTCTTCGCTGTCAGCACCAACAACAACCCTATCCGGCTTCATAAAATCATTTACCGCATCACCCTCTTTTAAAAACTCAGGGTTGCTGACAACATCAAAGTGTATATTACTATCTTCAAATCTTTTTTTTATCTTACGCAAAATCCTTTCTCTTACCATATCAGCCGTACCTACAGGCACCGTTGACTTGTCAACAACTATTAAATCGTGGTCTATATATTTCCCTATATCATCGGCAACCTTTAATATGTAGTGCAAATCGGCGCTGCCGTCTTCGTCTTGCGGTGTTCCAACAGCTATAAAAACTATATTGCTCGAGTGGATTGCTTCTTTTATATCCGTAGTAAAGTGCAGACTACCCGCCTGATAATTTTTACTTACAAGTTTGTCCAAGCCCGGTTCATAAATAGGCACTACTCCCTTTTTTAAATTATCTATTTTATTTTTATCTATATCGACACATATAACACTGTTTCCCATTTCAGCAAAACAAACCCCCGTCACAAGACCTACATATCCTGTTCCTATCACACCCAGTTTCATAAACAACTCCTTTGCACACAAACGCACAATACTTAATTTTATAGTAATATCTTTCTAACGGCTTCATAATACTCGTCTTTAGACTTTATAATTTTATCGTAATCAAGTATTAAAGCCTCTTTTACAACTTTAGAATCAAGCAATCCGTCTTTTGCCATTTTATTCAAAACGGTATTAATCTCGTCTTTTGACAAAGCAACCCTGTAAGGTCTATCCTGAAGACAAGCCGCAAGTACGGATGATACCTGCAAGATTTTTGCTTCTTTACTAAAATTATTAACTTTGAACGGATACCCCTCTTTCAATAAATTTTCATGATGCAACGCTGCACAATCTACGATATTTTTATCAAAACCCAATCTTTCACATAAAAATTTGGTATAATAGGGATGAGATTTTACAATATTATAATCTATATCATCAAACTCATTAAATTTATCAAAAATCTCTTTCGGTATAAAAATATTGCCTATATGAGATATTAAGGATGCCGAAATAACCAAGTTTGTATCGGCTTTAAGTTTATATGCAAGAGCCAGAGATATATTTTTCATAAGCAACGAGTAACCACCGTTAAAAATGGTAACACTATCTGACAAATAAGCCAAAAAATAGGATATTGCCTTTTCCAATCTAACATCGGCATCCTTGTCTTCAAAAATATTCAAAATTTTCAGAAGGCTTTTGTCAAGATTTTTATCGTCAATTGAATACCAAAAACTCTCACATTTCGATAAAGACCTAAACGATTCTAAGGCATTTTTATCAAAAAATTCGCTTTTTTGAGCCACAAAATCGTAAAGCTCGTTAAATGCAAAATGGTTACTTAAACTTCTGTATGACACCTCAATATTATCCGCCAAAAAAATTATGCTACCTAAAATACTCGGATTAATTTCAGCTTTTGTATGGTGAAGCTCAATTGCACTTGATATGTCGGGGTGCAGATTAAAAAACCTTGCTATCTTCGCACTTTTTAATGCATGATTGGTTAACTGTTTAAAATTATCATCTATTATCTGCCTAAATGTCTCGATTTTTGCAGTTTCATCCAATAAACCTATATCGTGTATAAGGGCAGCCTGAAAAACCATTTCAACTACCCGTTTATCAAATCCCATTTTTTCCGCTATATTGCAAGCTATTACGGCAACTCGCCTTTGATGCATAGTGTCATTGCCGTTTACGGTGTCTGAAATTATCGACAAAATATATAGAGAATTATTTATTTTCATATTGCCTCCCATCTATAAATGAAATTTTATCTGTTATAATTAACAATTTTTAAACGGGGATTGGCTTCTACCGAGAAATAATCGTATGTGGCTCTACTCTTTTTAAATTGAGCAATATTTGCTATCATTAAAGCGTTATCCGTTGTCATCTCTCTACGAGGCAAGAAAAGCTCAAACCCCTCTTTTTTGCACTCTGTGGCAAACATTTCCCTTAAATATGAGTTTGCGGAAACGCCACCTGATACGGCAATTTTATTTACGCCGTTTTCTCTACAAGCATCTTTTGTTTTTTCCCACAAAACATCTATGGATGACTTTTGAAAAGAGGCTGCAATATCAATTTTATCAGTTGTTGACAGGTTACTGTGGTTATTAACAAGGTTTTTGACAGCTGTTTTAGTGCCACTAAAACTGAAATTTAGGTTTTTTTTACCGCCCAAACCCTTAGGAATATTAAATCTATCGGATTCTCCTGTTTTTGACAACTTGTCAATAATAGGACCGCCCGGATAGCCTAAATCAAGTATTCTCGCAACCTTGTCAAAAGCCTCACCAACCGCATCATCAAGCGTTTTTGCAATAATTTTATACCTTCCTATACCCTCTATCAAAAAAAGATGTGTATGACCTCCGGATACTACAAGTGCCATAAATGGAAATTCCAACTTTTTACCAAAAAAAGGCGCAAAAATGTGCCCTTCTATATGATTAATGGGTATAATCGGCAATGAATAGGAATAAGCAAGCGCCTTTGCAAAGGAAACCCCAACAAGCAAGGAGGGCAAAAGACCAGGCCCCACAGTCGTAGCTATGTATTCTATATCGGACATTGAAGCATTTAATTTTTCTAAGGCTTCTTTTGTCAGATATGCTATTGTCTCCGTATGACTTCTTGCCGCATATTCAGGCATAATGCCTCCGAACTTGCCGTGTATATCATTTTGAGAAGAAATCAGATTGACATAGTTTTTATTTTTCAATAATGCTACGGATGTATCGTCACACGATGTATCAAAAGCAAGAATCATTGCACTATATACTCAACATCTATTATGTAAGGTTTCAAGAGCTTTTTTTCTTCCCTTAAAGCCTCGTATGTAGCCTCGCTGCAGTGTCCTATAGCTACAACACTGTTGCGTTTTTTAAGCATCTTAACGGCAAGTTCAATCTGTCCCTTTATATAGTTTACATTTTTAATATTATCCAAGAATACCCTTCGTCTTGCACACAGAATATCAAACTTTTTTGCCTCTTTACACCCCAAGCTATCTGCAATGGTTGCACTGTCTATAAAAAACAGATGTTTTGTTTTTAAAAACTCCATTATATAATCAAGATGTCTTTTATCCTGCAGTATCTTAGACCCCATATGATTGTTTAATCCCATAGCATAGTGCACATTTTCATAAGCCCTGTTCAAAAGATAGAATGTTTTCTCTCTGCTTGTTGTTGTATAGATTGCATTTTTACCGGGATTATCTTTGGGGTAGTCGATAGGCTCGGAGGGCATATGAATCATAACGGTATAACCTCTCTCTCCAAACCGGTTTGATAATTGAGTTGAATATGTAGCATCAGGCAAGAATGAGTAAGCAAGAGGCATATTTAAAGATAGAAACTTATATGCCAGATTTTTATCATACCCCATATCATCAATAACAATAGAGAGCTTTTTTTTCATAAGCCATGTTGATGTTGAACAGTGTCCTGCAGATATAACAAAAACTACAAATATTACAATCAGCGCTGTTTTTTTGAACATATAATATCTTCTGCCTTTATAAGTTCAACAGCTCTTAAAAGTTGATAATCGCTCTTTAGCGTTTTTGCAATTTTCGCGGGCTCTTTCGTTCTTTCTTCTTTCTTTACAATCTTAGAACTTTTGAGATGGTGAACAAGATCATTTTCTCTAAAAGACAAACCATTTGATTCTTCTATTAGCTTAGCCTGTTTTACTACAATATCAGGCTCAATTCCCAAAGCCTGAATACTTACGCCACTCGGCGTGTAATATTTGGCAGTTGTAAGTCTTAAGGCAGAACCGTCAGATAGAGGAATTATAGATTGCACGCTACCCTTCCCAAAACTCTTAATACCCATAACTACAGCTCTTTTATCATCTTTTAAACATCCCGTAACAATTTCAGAAGCCGACGCACTACCAGCATTAATTAATACAACCATAGGATACTGTGACTCATTTTCATCATCTTTTGCATAGAAATATTGGGCATTGGCTTTATTCTTTCCGCGAATAGAAACTATAACACCCTTTTTAATAAAAATATCAGACACCTCAACGGCTTCTTTTAACAAACCGCCGGGGTTGTTTCTTAAATCAAGAACAAGGCCATTTATTTTTCCAAGTTTCTTTAATGCCCTTTTAACCTCTTTTGAGGTACCTTGCTGAAACTGCGAAATTCTTAAATAGCCTATATCATCAAATTTCTTATACTTTACACTTTTTACATGTATTATTGCTCTTGTTATGGTTATTTTTAAGGGTTTGTTCTGTTTCTTCCTTAAAATCGTTAAAGTAACCTTTGTATCAGGTTTTCCTCTTAATATTTTTACCGCATCCTGAAGACTCATACCGAGCGTGCTCTTTGAATTTATTTTGATTATTACATCCTGTGCTTTAATACCTGCCTTGTATGCCGGCGTATCTTCTATCGGAGCAACAACTGTCAACATACCGTCTTTTAGTGTAATTTCTATGCCAAGACCGCCGAATTTGCCGGTTGTAACAATTTGCAGTTCTTTATATTCATCCTTAGTCATATAAGAAGAGTGAGGGTCAAGAGAGCTTACCATTCCCTTTATTGCATTATCTACGAGTTTTACATCACTCACATTATCTACATAGTTGTTGTCTATTATAGCCATAAAT
>Ga0256842_1000471_pt1 | contig 35684 bp, 37 predicted proteins | sample 4559240metaG_FD_185973 | JGI IMG/M metagenome (GOLD analysis project Ga0256842, IMG submission 185973) | Hydrothermal vent microbial communities from Guaymas Basin, Mexico - 4559-240 | ecosystem: Environmental > Aquatic > Marine > Hydrothermal vents | place: Mexico: Guaymas Basin | collected...
TATACCTTACACGCAGTCTTTAAATCATCAATTGCATCTGTTTTTTCCCAGGTAAAATCAGGGTGTTCCCTTCCAAAATGTCCATAACAAGAGGTTTCTTTATATATTGGTCTTTTTAGCTTTAGTCGTTCGATTATAAAATATGGCCTTAAATCAAAAACTTCCAAAATTGCCTTGGTCAATGTCTCATCACTGACCTTTCCCGTGCCATTGGTATTTACCAAAACAGAGACAGGTTCAGCAACTCCAATAACATATGCTATCTGAACTTCACACATATCAGCTAGATCAGCTGCCACTATGTTTTTGGCAATATATCTAGCCATGTATGCAGCAGATCTATCCACCTTTGATGGATCCTTACCAGAAAAAGCACCTCCACCGTGAGAAGCCATACCCCCATATGTATCCTGGATGATCTTTCTCCCTGTCATTCCACAATCACCCATTGGACCGCCGATTACAAACCTTCCAGTGGTATTAATAAATATTCTAAGAGCATCATCTACCAACTCTTCAGGCAAGGTTGGTTTAATGACCTCCTCAATAATGGCTTCTCTCAAATCTTCATACTTTACACTCTCCTCATGCTGGGCAGCTATCACCACATTGTCAATTCTAATTGGCTTGCCATTTTCATATTCTAAGGCAACCTGGGTCTTTCCATCTGGCCTAAGAAAATCGAGTATTCCTTTTTTCCTCACATAAGTGAGTCTCCTACTGAGTTTATGGGCAAGGTATATTGGTGTTGGCATAAGGGTATCAGTTTCTTTGCAGGCAAAACCAAACATCATACCTTGATCTCCAGCTCCCTGTTCTTCTGGTTTCTGTCTGTTGACCCCCATTGCAATGTCAGGGGATTGTTTATCCAGGGATGATATTACTGCACATGTCCTCCAATCAAACCCCATCTCTGAGCTGTGATATCCAATTTCCTTTATAGTCTGTCTAACAACTTCTGGATAATCCACGACTCCCTTGCTACTTATTTCTCCTGCGACAAAGCATAAACCAGTTGTAACCAGGGTTTCACATGCAACCCTAGCATCTGGGTCCTGCTTTAAAAATTCATCCAATATTGCATCAGAAATCCTATCAGCCACCTTGTCTGGATGTCCCTCAGTTACAGATTCAGACGCAAACATATATCTTCCAGTTTTTCCTATCATAACAAACTCCTATTATTTTTAAATTCTTTCAACAATCAAAGGCAAAATCTCCCCGGCCTTACCTTGAATAGAATAATCCATATAACTTGTATATGGTGTTTTTTCTAAATTAATTTCCACAACTGTTGCCCCTGCCTCCTTTGCTACCATTGAAAAAGAGGCTGCAGGTTGCACAACCGACGATGTCCCAACTACCATCATAAAATCACAAGACTTTAAAAATTCTATGGTCTTATCAAGTAAAACAGGATCCAAAGATTCTCCAAAAAATACAACCCCTGGTCTAAGCAATCCTCCACATTTCTCGCATTTTGGAAGTATTCCTAAATTTGGCCTTTTATCAAAAAATTCGTTATTACACTCTGTACATCTTACTTTCCAAATGCTTCCGTGAATTTCTATGACCTTTTTGCTTCCAGCTAACTTGTGAAGTCCATCTACATTTTGTGTAATAAGCAAAAAATCATCCTTTTTCTGTTCTAGCTCAGCAATTGCCTTATGTGCAGGATTAAAATTTACCTTGGAGATGAGTTCCCTGCGCCAGTTGTAAAATTCCCATACTTCCTTTGGATTTTGTAAAAAACCTTCAATACTTGCAAGCTTCATGGGATCTTTGTTTCTCCACAGTCCACCTTGTCCCCTAAAAGTTGGGACACCACTCTCAGCAGACACACCAGCCCCTGTAAGCACTGCCACCTTTTTTGCATCTTGTAATTTTTTCGCTATTTCATCTATCTGTTTACGCATACTTATTTAAACTCTTTTAAATTACAATATGTTAAAAAAACTGTTTTAATTTAATAAGTCGAAAATCTAAGGGATCTATGTCCTTAAAAATAGTCTTGACAACAATTAATGGATTCAAATAACAGACACTCCAATCAAACATAAAATAGATGGAACTCTCCCTAATCTCCCATTTTTCCACAATCAAATCAAGGGGAATCTGTTTGTCCTTTTTTTTACATCTAACCCCTTTTATTGACTCTTCACTAAATCCTAACAAATAGCGATCTTTATTATTTAGAAAAATTAACTCAAATAGCTCTTTTCCTGAACACGGCACTTTTAAACGGGTTCCAATATGTTTATGAAAAGTAAATCTTATACCAGGGATAGAATATTTATTTAACTTATCAACTATATCTCCATCAAGTTTTTTTGTAACCTGTACCCCAAAAGACTCACATAAACTCAGAACTCCCACAGGCAAGGCACGGCCAAAGGATATTTTTGGTCTGGGATTATAACCTTGAGAAAAAGCTAAAGGGACATTTGCTCGTCTCATAATCCTCTCAATGACCTTTTGGAGTTCAAGTTGAGAGAGATAAGCTGCAAAATCTGTTTTTTCAAACCAAAATAAATAATTATATCTATCCTGGCCTTTTTCTACTTGTCTATTTATATTTATTGCCAAATTTTCCAGAGACTTTTCCTTTGAATTTACAACAGGATAAATTTCTTTAAAGTCACAAACTCCACACCCAGAACAATCGCCCCACCTACAATCAGAAGTTATGTCACCTTTTTGGGCCTTTACAAGCTCTTTTTTTAAAAACTTTTTACTAACTCCAGTATCTATAAAATCCCATGGCAGTTGCTCATCTAAAACCCTAGGGCCAAGATATTTGGAGACCTCTATACCATGTTTTTTTAAAACCTGGGCCCACACATTATAATCAAAATGTTCCATCCACCCAGTAAACACATCTCCACATAAGTATGCATCTAAAATAACATTTGCGAGGCTTTTATCTCCCCTTGAAAAGATCCCTTCTACAACAGACATCTCCAATGTGGGCCAGCTTAGATTAAGCCATTTGTTCTTTTTAAACATTTTATTCAAAAAAACGATTTTTTCTTTTATCTCATCTAAACTATTTTGTCTTTCCCACTGAAAAGGCGTATGGGGCTTGGGGACAAAAGGAGAAATAGATGCAGACACCTTAATTCGTCTGGTCAATTTTGGCGCAGTTTCTAAAACCTTTAAACAAAGATCAAAAATTCCCTCTAAATCTTCCTCAGTCTCTGTAGGGAGACCAATCATGAAATATAGTTTTATCTGTTGCCATCCATTTTCAAATGCCCATTTTGCGTGATTTATAACATCTTGTTCTGATATACCCTTGTTTATTACATTGCGAAGCCTCTGGGTCCCTGCCTCTGGTGCCAGTGTAAGTCCCCTACTCTTTAATTTTCCAATATATTTTATAAAATTTTCAGGCACACTACCAGCCCTAAGAGATGGAAGAGACAGAGAAATGTTTTCAGAAATACACTTAGAAAATGTCAATGAAATTAATTCATCTAATTTAGAAAAATCTCCTACACTTAGAGAAAGTAAGCCAACCTCTCCATGGCCTGTGGCCTTTAGACCTTCATTTAAAATAGAGCCAATTTCATTAACTGGTCTCTCTCTCACTGGTCTATTGATCATTCCAGCATAGCAAAACCTGCATCCCCTTGTACATCCTTTGGATATTTCCACTACATATCTGTCATGAACGGGTCTTCCAAAAGGAACTATCTGTTTTTTAGGAACATAAGCATTTTTTAAATAGGGAATTATTCGCCTCTTAACGGGCCTGTTCCCCAAAATAGGAACATAGACCCCCTCAAGCATGGCCAATTCCTTGAGAATTTCTTCCCTTGATAAAGATTTTGCTTTACACGTAAGAAAAAGATCTGAAATTTCTAAAACCACCTCTTCCCCATCCCCAATTACAAAGGCATCAAAAAAAGGTTCAAGAGGTGTTGGATTAAATACCCCTTCTCCCCCAGCAATTACAATGGGACATAGATCTTGCCTATGCTTAGCTAAAATAGGAATATTCCCAAGATCCAGCATATACAAAATAGTAGTATAGCATAGTTCATGGGTAATACTAAAACCAATTATATCCATGGAAGTTAAGGGCATATCCCCTTCTAGGGTACAGAGGGCCTTATTTTTTTTTCTAAGGAGTGTTGCCACCTGTTTTGACGGGGCATAGACCCTTTGGGCCCAGATATCTTCTTTTGAATTTAAAATCCAATACAAAATCTGATGGCCAAAGTATGAGACGCCAACAGGATACTTATCAGGAAAAGCTAAACACCACTTAAGGGGAATGTCTTTTGATTTGTGGACACTACCCACTTCCTGGCCAATATAATGGGAAGGATTTTCAAATAATGGGAGAAGCTCTTTCATATCAAAAAAAATAAAGCCAATGCATCTAAATTAACTCTTTCAATGCATTGGCTTTTAATCCTTTTATCCTTTTAGTAAATCAGAGATATTTGTGACCTTACCACCTTTTTGACCACCTCCTCCTATGATATTTTCCAGATTTTTCAGGTCTGAAGTGGAAGATATAGTGAGATTACTCGATGCCTCTAAATACTTAGACTCAAGCTCAGCAGGCATATTTTTATACCAATAAACAATATGATCCTTAGAAATTTCACCCTCTATCTCTTGATCAAAGGGATATCCAAAGGGCATTATTGCCATTGATATGCCATTTTGGGTTGGTATTGTCTGAAGAATAGCTGGATCCTTTAACTTGCCTTCTTCCTCCACCCACTTTCCAATTACATAGTCTCCAGTGACTATCTTTACTAGTTTTATTTCATGAGCCATAGACCTTTCCTCCTAAAAATATTTTATTCAAAATTAAAGTTGAATTATACACGGAAATGGAAACTGTCAAGGAAGGAATTAAAGGGTTTAATGCCTTTTCTGTCAAATATGACGTTACCGGATCAGCAATGTTTTTATCAAATATAAATGGGTAAAGGCGATCCATAACTACAACAACAATGTTTAAATCAAGAAAAATAAATTTTCAAAAATCTAATATTAATACAGCTATTACATCAAAAACAAAGTAATGAATTTTTATGTTGTTTATTTGTGAGTATTGTATAGTGCTCTACCAAAAAATCATTTATATCAACCTGGGGGAAGAACCACAAAGTTTCCAAACCCCTTCCAAGTAAAAGGCGTGGAAATGAGGGAGTTGTTATATCTATTTTGCAATCTGTATAAATAATATCAATACCTTTGATTTTGTCTTCTGTGTATGATTTCTTAAAATTGTCATAAGATATCTCTGTTATGTATAGGGATGGATGTGCTATTTGGATGTGCTCTTTGTTTATATAAGAGGTAACATTGTCGCTATTTATCACAAGGCCATATTTAGGCGAGCTTAGGTGTTTAACGTGGTCATTCAACGGCACATAGGCTGTTCCTAGGCAAAAAAATGACCAAGATGGATCAATAGTTAGGTTGGTATTAGAAAGTTTATCCTCAACGACATTATACACATTAGTGACTCCCAAAAGTTCCAGGGTGACCAATATATTTATAGGCCACTTGTTATAATTCCCTATGACAAAAGTACTAATTCCCAGTATTCTGGGAATTAGTAAAAGTCCAATGAGTTGCGATGGAGAGCTAAATTCCCTTGATAAGAATACTACTACACCCCTTTTTGTCTGTTGAAGTTCTATTATATTGAGTTCTTCTAAATCTATTTCTGTCTTTTTTTTAGATGTATATTGGCAGACTTTGTTCTTGAGAAATAGATAATTCAAAGAAATTGACTTTTTTATAATTGATTTTACATATGCATCTATACTTTCAAAAGCTATATCAAATTCCTCTTCATTTAGAGGTTGAATAATTTTTTGTTCAAGAAATTTTTCTACAACCATCTCTTTATTTTTGTCCACAAACCTCCGTATTCTTTTTCTCTTTTTTCTTCTGATGATTTTAGGTCGTATTTAATATAGGCAATCCTGGCCATGTATTTTGAATATTCCACTATATCCTTGAATTCAGGGAAATTTTGTTGAATATATAAATACCTCTTCCATGCCCCTTTGTATCTTTTGGTCCTAAAATAGAAATTGGCAACATATATTTCATGTTTTGCCAGGATGTATCTACACCTTCTTAGGAGTTTTTTTGCCTTAGGCACATATTTAGATCTTGGATATGCTTCAATTAATTTGGTAAAATAGGAAATTGCCTCATGTATACATAGTTGAGGAAGGTCAATACTTGGTTTTTGGTAAAAATTACACATACCTATTTGGAAAATTACATAATCTATATTTTTATGACCTGGATGTAAGGACTCAAATTCTTTATACGCAGTTTCAGCTTCTTCATATTTCTTTGCATAAAAATAACTATCTGCAAGGAGAAGTTCTGCCCTCACTGTATATGGACTAAATGGGTATTTATCCTTGAGTTTTTGAAAATATTCAATTGCTCTATCAAAATTCTTTTCATTAAGTGCATCCTGTCCAGCTTCTAGGAGTTCAAGGGGAGTTTGTGGCTTTGGTTTTAAAAAATAATAATCTATAACTCCACAACCAGAGAATAACATGCAAAAAAATATGCTAAATATAATGAATCTCATTCTCATGTAATTTATCCAAAAGAGTTTAATCAATCTTTTTCTTGGAGAAAAAGGTATGCAGAGTGGGCTGCTTGTGCACCATCTCCAACTGCAGTGACCACCTGTCTGCAAGTTTTAGCTCTGACATCTCCTGCTGCAAAAATTCCTGGCAGGTTGGTCTGCATTTCATTGTCGGTTTTTATAAAACCTCTAGGGTCAACATCCACATCCTTTGGGATAAAATTACTGTTTGGTGCTATTCCAATAAAGACAAACACTCCATCAACTTTTAGTTCTGTTTTGTTTTGAGTTTTTTTGTTTAATATAAGGATTTCTTCAACATTGTCTTTTCCCCTTATCTCTTCAACCACTGAGTCATAGATAACCTCTATTTTGGGATTTTTTAAGACTCTTTCCTGATAGATTTTATATCCTCTAAATTGATCTCTTCTGTGTATTAAGTATACCTTTTTGGCCAATTTTGACAGATACAGGGACTCTTCTAATGCTGTATTACCGCCTCCAATACAGGCCACTACTTGGTCCTTAAAAAACATCCCATCGCAAAGGGCACAATAAGATACGCCTCTGCCTGTAAATTCCTCTTCACCTGGCACCCCTAATTTTTTGTGATTGGCTCCTGTGCAAATTATAACGGCCTTGGCTTTAACTTCTTCACCTGAGAGTTTTATTTTGTTGTCCTTATATGCATGCTCTATTTTAATGACTTCATCTGTGAACCTGTCAAATTCAAAGGAGGACAGGTGCTTTTCCATTTTTTCCATGAGTTCATACCCTTTTATCCCTTCTGGGAAACCAGGATAGTTTTCAATAATCTCTGTATTTAGGACCTGTCCTCCTGGGGCAAATTTTTCTGTCCAGCCAATTTTAACTCCAGCCCTTAACAAATACATACATGCTGTTATTCCTGCAGGTCCTCCGCCAATTACAAATGCTTCATATTCTTTCATCACTAAAACGCCTTTTCATCGATCATTTTTTTGAGGTTACTTTTGGCCACAGCTCCAGTAACCTGGGAAACCACTTCACCATTTTTAAACAATATAAGTGTTGGTATAGCCCTGATACCATATTTACTTGGGGTTGACGGATTTTCATCTACATTCATTTTAACTATTTTTACTTTTCCATCATACTCCTGGGCCAACTCTTCTACAACAGGTGCAATAGCCCTACAAGGTCCACACCATGGAGCCCAAAAATCTACCAACACTGGTAATTCACTTTTTAAAACTTCTGTCTCAAAATTGTTGTCACTAACTGCATTTGCCATAATTTCCTCCTATAAATTAAAAATATTATAAAACTTGCTGCAAGATTGATATATAGATATTAGCAAGATGTGTTCATTGTCAACTATTGTTTTTTCACTTTCAAATAGTCAAAGGGAATAGGTTTCCCTCTAGGGATTGCATCTATGTCAATGGGGTGTATGTATCCATTTTCATATAAAATCTTTCCAGCATTCGCTATCATAACTCCATTATCAGTACAAAATCTTTTATCTGGGAAATATACTGGAAGAGAATATTTATTTCCAAGATCCAAAAAATAATTTCTGATTATAGAATTGGCAGCAACTCCTCCTGCAATCAATAATGACTTTACCCCTTTAATTTTTTTTAAAGCCCTCTCAAACTTTATCACCAAGGTTTTTGCCACACTATGGTTAAAGGACGAACATACTTTACACAACATAGGGGCAATATCTTTAATTTGTTCTATGTCTAGTTTTGTTGGCATTTTTTTTAATCTGATCTGTGGATGATTATTTAAAAAATTTAGAACTGCTGTTTTAAGTCCACTAAAACTAAAGTCTAAATTATCATTATCTATATATGGCAGTGGAAACATTTTTGGATCAGGGCTAGCTAAGTTGGCTAACGTATCTATATATTTCCCTCCAGGATAGGGAAGATTAAGTAGTTTAGCGGTCTTGTCAAATGCTTCACCTACAGCATCATCCAGGGTCTTACCTAAAAGCTCAAATTTTATAGGGTCGTGGACCCTGTATATTTGAGTATGGCCCCCTGATATAAGGAGGCCAAGTGCTGGAAATTCAATTTTACTTTCAATAAGACATGCTAGGATGTGGGCATGAAGGTGGTTTACGCCAACTAGGGGTCTATCAAGCGATAGACACAGTCCTTTGGCAAATCCAAGGCCCACGAGCAGACTCCCCATAAGTCCAGGTCCCCTTGCAACACAGACAACATCGATGTCTTCAGGAGCTAAGGAAGATTCTTTAAGTGCCTCCATAAACAAAATAGGCATAGATTCTAAATGATTTCTTGATGCAATTTCAGGGACAACGCCACCAAAAATGGCGTGTATGTCTTCCTGTGACAAGAGCTTTTCGCAAATTATGTTATTATCCTTTAAAATAGCTATTCCTGTATCATCGCAAGAGGTTTCAATTCCAAGATATATACTCATGTGATTTAATTATTCACTTTTGCTTTCTTTATATATTTCCCTGGCTTTCTCGACCTCTTTTTTTGAGCCTATGAAAAGTGGTGTTCTTTGATGTAATTCCTGGGGTTCTATCTCCAAGATGCGGTTTAAACCATCAGTGGCCATTCCGCCTGCATGTTCAACCACCATAGCCAGAGGAGCTGCCTCATATAGTAGTCTGAGTTTTCCCCTGGGCTTTTTGGGGTCCCTGTAGTCTGCGGGATACATAAATATTCCACCATATAGAAGTGTCCTGTGAAAATCAGCAACTAAAGAACCAATATATCTCAGGCTGTACAACCGACCAAGATCACTATTGGGATCTTTAAAGGTCGAGACAACTTTCTGGGTTGCTCCATCCCAGTAGTTCCAATATGCCTCGTTTACAGAATATATCTTGCCCTGCTCAGGAATTCTAATATCAGGATGGGAAAGGAGAAATTCGCCAACAGTTGGGTCCAAGGTAAAGCCATGGACTCCGCCATCTTTTGTTGTATATACCATCATGGTAGATGGTCCATAGATAAAATAGCCAGCTGCAACTTGTTCTATTCCTTTTTGAAGGACATCACTTAACTCAACCTCTGGGCCAACCCTTTCCTTTTTTGCCCTGTATATAGAAAAGATGGTTCCAATGTTAACATTGGCCTCGATATTTGAAGACCCGTCTAAGGGATCAAATACCAAAAAATAATCCCCAACTGGCAAACCATGAGGAATCTGGATAAGGTCAGCGTGCTCTTCTGAAGCCATTGCGCATAAAACTCCAGCCCTTTGCATCCTGTGGACTATCACCCTATGGGCATATTCATCTAATCTAGTTACCTGTTCTCCATGTATATTTTTATCTCCAGTATACCCTAAAATATCTACTAGCCCTGCCTTGTTCACCTCTCTTGATATTATTTTGGCAGACAAAATAAGCTCATTTAAGAGTCTAGTAAAACGTCCAGTAGCCATGGGAACCTGCTTCTGATGGAGTAGAAGGTGTTCTATTACAGTTACCTGTCTCATCTCTGGCCTCCTTAAGGTAATAATATTTATTCCTTAATTAAATAAAAAATTGGCTTTTTTCCTAAAAATCTTACCATCCAATAAAAGTTTCCTCTTTTTGTTAGAATTATACCCTTACTTTTACTTTTTATCAATGAATTCCACTTAATTTCTAAAATATTTGATCTCTCAATTCCATTGTCTATAACTATATATTTATCTGCCACAACAGCAAATTTTTGTAGTAAGTTGCACTTATAAAAGGCCAACTTTCTAATATTTAATACAATAGATGTAAGATTATACTCTCCTTCTCCTTTTCTCTGACGGTTAAGTAAGACCATCTTGTTATCATAAATTAAATAAGTCATTGAAGTTATAGATGGGTCTGGGTACTCTTTAATAAGTCTATCTGGTTCTACACAGAGTTTTTGTCCAACCTGCTTTTTTAGGGTAACATGATCCTTTGTCCCTTCCAGTAGATATACCCCCAAGATCCACGGCCTATTGGAGATAATTTTTTGAGATATTACCCCAAAGTTTGAGTCTGACAACTTTTCTAAAGAATTGGTTATGTAGTCAAGCTCAGTATCAAATTTATAAAAAGTAACTGCTAATTTTTTCTCATCTAATGAAAGCTCCCATCTCTTTTTAGAAATATTTGTATCCACTTTTAAAAAACGCCCCTGCCATAGATAGGTAACCTTTGACCATACTGAACATCCTGTTAAAATAAAAATCAATAAGTATATAGGGAATAATTTTTTCAAATGTTTTCTCCTCATATCCATTTTTTTATTTGTAAAAGGGGTAAAAGTTTATTAATATTTAACACATGAGATATATTGCTTTTTGCTTTCCGTGGTTTTATCCTTTTTAACCTAAAAAAGGCAACCCAAAAAAGGGCAAAAAAATGGAATTGGGGATAATTTTTCTAATGGTTATAGTAGTTGTATCCGTGGATTTTTTTATTTATCTAAAGATCAATGAAAAGTTTAAAAATGGTGCCTCTCATCTTGAGGAAGACTATATCAGACTCAAAGATAAATATGAGGCTTTGAAAGGTGAAGTGGAGATGTTGAAAAAGGAACTCAAGGAAAAAGAAGCAGAGTATGTGAAGTTGAAAAACAAAAAAGAGGTGGAAGAAAGAAAAAACGAGCAGGCAGTGCCAAATGAGGTAGAGATTTTGTTGTCGGAAAAATTAGTGTCTGCTTCCGACATACAAAAGGCCAAGGAGTTTATAAAAAATAACAATGTTTCTTTTTCCATAAGTGATGCCTTAGTGCTTTTAGGTAAGCTCGATCCCAAAGGTGCCCAAATTGTTAAGGACAAATTAAGGAAGGATGAATGATGTCCATAGCAATCTCTGCAATAATATTATTTTTGATATCTTTTTGGATACTGGGTTATATTTATCAACAAAATAACGCCCAGATATCTGTATCTCAAAGAAAATTTAAGGAAAAAATTAATTCTTTAAACAAGAAAATAAATGCCCTTGAAAAAGAAAAAAAGATTTATCAGGAAAAAATTCGCTCCCTTGATGAAGATTTAAAAAAAATAAAGGAAAAAATAGAAGATATTGAAGAAAAAAACAAACTCAGATTAGATTAAATTGCACGGGCCTCTAATCGTGCAGCCAGCTTTTTTAAGGTATTTAGGAGTCTCCTTTTTTTGGCCTTGTGTTTTGCCTTTACTTGCCCCCTAGCAGCTGGTGCAGCTGAAAGTTTTTGTTCAGCCTCTTTAATGCATTTTTTGAGTTCAATTAATTTTGTTTCATCAGTTTCTTTTTCCAATAGTTCCCTGTAAATATTAATGGCACCTTTATAATCTCCTTGGGCCATTAATATATCTGCCATGGTTTTGGTTTTAAATTCTATTTCTTCATTTGTCTGATCCTCTGTCTCAGCCTGGCTTTTCTCTTCACCCTCTTCAATTTTTTGCTTTTTCTTTTCATATTTTGATTTTTCTTCTAATGGAGTTTCTTTGTTAGATATTAAAAGGTCGTGTCCTGTTAGATATTCGTAAATGGCCTTACTTATACTGGGTAAATTTCCATCTTTAAATACTATGCTCAAAACAAAAATTAGCAGAGCTAAATCATAATTTCCATTTTTAGATAGTAATTCCGCCCATTTTTTCCAGAAAGAGGTGTAGTTAGTAAGTATACAATGAATTTTTTCAATATGTAAATTGGCCTCATTGTCCATATTATTTTTTGTAAGAAGATCTATCAAAAGGAGACGGGCCTCAATGTGTTCTGGATGTTTATCTAATCCAATTTTTAAAGTAGATATGGATTTATCTATCTTGTTTTTTTCAAGATATAATTTAGCAAGCTGGAAAAAAAGTTTAGATGAGGGATCTTGTTCTAGGATCTCTTCAAATAGTTTTATCCTTTCATCTAAATCCATATTTTAATCCTGGAATAACATATTGGAATTAGTTTACTCTGATATAAATAAGTTCATTTTTTCTTCCAAAATGCAACCTCTGCCTGATTATCTTTTCCTGAAATTCCCTATTATTTTTTATAAGCTGAATTTTTTGACTCAGTTCAACATTGTGTAAATTAAGAAGTTCTATTTTTTTTTCGTAATTTTCTTTTAATTTTTTTAGTTTTAGGTAATTAATAATTCCACTTGGTGACATTGTAACTTTATATAATAAAAAAAAATTCACAATTAAAAGAAAAATAATAATAATCTTTAATAGCTTCAACCTATTCCCTCTTCCCTCAATCTAATTTTGCAAATATTTTAATTTTGTCAAATTTAACATACAATTGTTAATTTCTCGACACAAATCCTTTGCAATATATTCTATTTTCTCAAGCTCCTTTTCAGAAATTTCTATATTATTAATATCCTTTTTCATGTTTTTTAAAAATACATATTCTTTTTCAAAAAACTCCCTTCCAATAACCCTATTAAAAATCGGTTGTGTCTCAAGGATAAAATCTATCCAACTTAGAAGTTTTAATTTTGTCTTTTTTCTAGTCATTTTTATTCACAAAATTCCATGGAATTAAAAAGTCTTCATGCCTTTTAATTGCATTTTGGATTAAATCATCGATATTTTCAAAGTCATCAGTTGAAATATAGGAATTTACACCCAATATAAATTCTTTATTTGGATCAAAAGTCTTTGCTGAACTTCCCATGGCTATAACATTTATTTGTCTTCTTAAGTTCCCTGGCCAAAGTTCTATTTCTTTAAAAATCATCTTTGTATCTGGTACTTCAGAAATTACGATCATATTATACCTGTTAAGATTTATTTTTGCCACCGCCTCTTGTGTGTTTGAAGCAGTGCTTATTATATATCCCAATTCTTTCAGTATTTTCTCTAATTTGTCAAATAAATCCTTTTCCTTTAAGAATACAAAAGCAACCTTTGAACCTGGAGGATGCATTTCTGGTTCAACTGACGGTAAATTGAGTGCTTGATCAATACTATTTTCTTTAGACTCATTGTAAAGATTTCTTTCAACACGAATTTTAAAACCACATACAGGACATTTTACAATAAATTTAGCTACATTAGGAATCTTTTCATCTGGTATTTTGAATTTTTTATTACAGTTTGAGCATTGTATCTCCATAGAATATCCTTTATTTATAGTCCGTTATTCTTTTTTCATATTCTAAATCCAATTCTAATCCCTCTATATCACTGACCTTTTCCCCTCTCTTTGCCTTGATCTTGTCAATCATTTGTCCAAGTCTCGCCTTGTCAGAGCCATTTAGCATGGCTACTTCTTCGGTTATAATGTCATCTTCAAACAGTTTTGCAATATATTGATCAAAGGTGATCATTCCATATGTGGAGCCAGATTCTATTACATTATAAAACGTCTTTTCTCCTTGTTCACCATTGATAATTAAATCCCTTATTCTGATATTGTTGACCATAATTTCAAAGGCAGCCACACGTCCTCCCTTTTTTTTGGGGAGAAGTCTTTGAGATACAACATATTTTAAGCTTTCAGATAACCGACCCCTAATAAGCCTTTCTTCTGCAAGGTCAAACATTCCTATTATTCTGTTCACCGTTTGTCCAGCATCTGATGTATGAAGGGTGCCCAAAACCAAATGTCCAGTTTCTGAAGCCTCCAGGGCTATTTCAACAGTTTCCCTGTCCCTCATCTCACCAACAAGGATGATTTTTGGTGCCTGACGAAGGGCAGCTCTAAGGCCTGAAGCAAATGTATCAAAGTCTATCCCCAACTCTCGCTGGTTAATAGTGGCTTTTTTGTGGGGGTGTATAAATTCTATGGGATCTTCTAGAGTAATGATATGTTTTTTTTGAGTAGAATTGATGTAATCAATCAAAGCTGCAAGGGAAGTTGATTTACCTGTCCCTGTTGCACCAGTAACCAAGATCAATCCAAACTTTTCCTTTGCCATTTGATAAAATATTTCAGGCAGCCCCAATTGTTCAATAGATGGTGGTTCCATTGAGAGTTTTCTCATAACTATTGCCAGGGAGCCCTTTTGATTGAACACATTCACCCTGAATCTTGACCTTCCTCTAAGTTCATAAGATAAATCACAAGATCCTGTTTTTATTAAATCTTCATAGAGTTTCATGTTCCTATTTAAAAGACATTCAACAATGCAATCAATTTGCCACGGCTTTAATTTCCCTGGATCTGGGTTAACTGGAATGTCACTAAGTTCTCCATCCACTTCTGCCTGGATTTTTTTCCCAACTGTAAATATTATGTCTGAGGTATTGGGTGCATAATCTAAAATTTGCCCTACCATATGGTCTAGTTGTGATCTTAACATATTTTAGTCTCCAGCGAGTAGCTTTTTGTTTTTTAAACTTCTGTAAAATCTTTTGGAGGTTCAGATAAAAATGGTCTAAATTTTTCTTTATTTACTGCCTTGTTATATGCCTGCTCAGGATCAATTATGCCTTTTTCAAGGAGTTTCATAATGGCATCATCCAGGGACTGCATTCCATATTTCCTTCCAGTTTCAATCATGGAATTGATTTGAAATACCTTATTTTCTCTTATTAAGTTTCTCACGGCTGGGGTAGCTATTAAAATTTCCAGGGCAGCGACCCTTCCCTTTTTGTCTATCCTCTTAAACAGGTTTTGTGCAATTATCCCTCGTAGGGAATCTGCTAAAGATGACCTGATCTGGCCTTGCATCTCAGAAGGAAAGACCTCTATAATTCTGTCAATTGTCTTTGATGCTGAGATTGTATGTAATGTTCCAAACACAAGATGCCCTGTTTCAGCAGCTTCCAGGGCAAGGGCTATGGTCTCAAAATCTCTCATCTCACCAACTAGAATAATGTCCGGGTCTTCACGTAATGCACCCCTTAGGGCTGCTTTAAAACTTCTGGTGTCCCTGCCAACTTCTCTTTGATTTATAAGACAATTAATAGGCTTATGCACAAATTCAATTGGATCTTCAATGGTCAATATGTGATCCTTTCTATTTCTATTGGCATAATCGATCATAGCGGCAAGGGTAGTGGATTTACCACTTCCAGTTGGGCCTGTAACTAAAACAAGCCCCTTGGGCAGCATTGTTAAATTTTTTAGGATTGGCGGTAGTCCCAGCTCATCAATGGTCAAGATCTTTTGTGGTATCTCCCTAAATACAGCAGCAATACCCCTGCTTTGTAAAAAAAAGTTTGCCCTATATCTGGCAATATTTGGAACCTCGTATGCAAAGTCAATGTCTCCAGTCTCTTCAAATTCTTTTATCTTTGACTCAGGTGTTATTTCATAGAGCATCTTTTTTAATTCTTCATGCTCCAGGACTTTATATTTTACCCTTTGTAAGTCCCCATGAAGTCTGATTATTGGCTGGGATCCTGATGATAGGTGCAGATCCGATGCACCCACCTCATGCATCATTTTAAAAAAAGCATCAATTTGTGCCATATATATTCTCCACTTTAAATCTTAACTTACTTCTTTTAAAAATTTACATATATAATTTACACCAGAAAACAGAGTTAAAGCAAGTGCAATATAGAGCAAGATATTACCCCAGTATGATGGATCAAACCCCTTTATTTGGTAGTGAAAGATAATGGGACTGAGCGCTATAATTTGAAATATAGTCTTTAATTTTCCATACTTATCCGCAGCTATCACCATTCCCTTTTCAGATGCTATTGCTCTTAGACCAGTTACCATTATTTCCCTGCCTATTATTAAAATTGATATCCAGGCAGGTACCCATCTTAAATATGTGAGCATTACAAGGGCAGACATAATAAGCAATTTATCTGCTAAGGGATCCAGAAATTTTCCAACATTGCTTATTAAATTATATCTTCTTGCTAAAAATCCATCTAAAAAATCTGTAATAGATGCCAGGATAAATATTATTGTAGCGATGGTGCAGGAAAATTTAGATGGAAAATACAAAAGCACCACTATAAAGGGAATTGCCAAAATACGAAGTAATGTCATTTGATTGGCTTTGTTAAGCATTATGTCCTCCATGGACAATCATTTTTTTTCTTTGGATAGGGTTAAAATATAGTTTTTATTCTTTAGTCTTTTATACAATCTTAATACTTTTTTTACATAATCTTTAGTCTCTCTATAAGGTGGAATCCCATTATATTTTATAACTGCATTTGGTCCAGCATTATACGCAGCTATAACTAGTTCTATTCTACCAAACTTATCCATTAATTTTCTTATGTATCTAACCCCGCCTTCAATATTTTCTTCTGGGTCAAATGGTGAGAAGATCTTTAGTTCTCTTTGAGTGACTGGCACAATCTGCATTAGGCCCTTGGCGCCTTTTTTTGAAACTGCGTAGGGATTAAAATTAGATTCTACCTTTAATATAGAATAGGCAAGATTATAATCTACATTATATATTTCACAATACCTTTTTAAAATTTTCTCTATTTGATTTTTATTGATAAGATTGTATTCAAATTGATTTTTATTGATAAAACTGGATTCAGAGATAAAAGGTCTGTATTTGGGATTATCTGGAATGTCTGTAAAATGTAAAACTCCATTTTTATCCTTGTAAAAATATATAGTTCCTGCATTTGAAAAACTAGATGCTAAAATAAAGACAATGATGAAAAATGAAAAAAATCTTATCATTAATTTATCCCGTTATAATCTCCTTTCATCCATCCATGTTTACCCACTAATTCCACAAATTGTGCAGGACCAAGGTCTTTTTTAAAATATTTACCCTGTTTTTTTATAATTTTAATGAGACGTTGCTTTCTTTGAATACCTCCCATTGGGATCACTAAGATACCAGGATCCTTGAGCTGCTCAAGTAAGGGAGAAGGAAGCTTTGGACCCCCAGCTGTAACAATTATTCTATCAAATGGTGCAAATTCAGGCCAACCCAATGTTCCATCGTCTAATTTTAGTTTCACATTGAAGTATCTCAATTTGGTCATTCGATTTAAGGCATTTATATAAAGGGGCTTAATTCTTTCCACACTATATACTTCTGCCCCCATTTCAGCAAGTACTGCAGCCTGATATCCTGAACCAGTCCCGATTTCCAGAACTTTCATTCCTGGTGCAACTTCAAGTGCTTGGGTCATTTTTGCCACAATATATGGTTGGGAAATGGTCTGGCCATATCCAATTGGAAGAGAATCTTTGGAATATGCCCTATCAGCCAGGGCCTCATCTACAAATTCATGCCTTTTTACCTTTAACAAGGCCTCTATAACAGCAGGATCTCTAATGCCTTTGTCAATAACCTGCTCTTTAACCATTCTTTCTCTTCTTATCCTAAAATCTAACTTCATAAACTTGGCTATATAACCACAATAGTCATTTATATACAACAAGTTCATACTTTATTTAAATTTCACACAAAGCTCGTCTTTGAACTTTCCTCTTCCGTTACACGCTTGTGTTCAAGCGTCCCATAACTTTTTTTCATGATCAAGCACTAAAACTTCTTCCAATTCTAAAGATTCCTTATACGGACTTATCACATTTGGTGGATAACCATTTTCGTCTTATACTATTTTTTTACGAGAAGTTATGAATTTTCTAAAATTTAACCTGTCACCAAAATCCATCAGCAACTAAGCACTCATCCTGAGCATCTTGTTAGAATTTTTCCAATATTTTTTTCAAAAATCCCTTTTGTAGCATCTCTAAATTCAACAAGTAGTCAGCCTGAGCAAGGTATTCTTTTAATGGAAGTTGTGTATTTTTCCATCCTTGCCCATCTGTAACCCATATAAATTCTATTCCTTGTTTATTCCAAAACTGACTCATTGTAATATATTCACCAGCGGTGGATTTTAGTTTCGATCCACCTCCTCCATAAAAATTTGTTTCAATAAAGTAAAGTTTATTGTTTTTATTTATAGCAAAATCAATTTGCCTTGAAGATTTATCTATTTCAATAGTTATTCCCCATTTATTTTTTATTTTTGATGCATTTGCTTGATTTATATAATCTGCATTACAAAATAAACAGGCATCAGCTACATAAACTTCCACAATTGATTCCATTAAACTTCCTGTTCGATTTTTTCTTGCATTAGTGTCTAAACCGACTTCAACCCCCGTTACATAATCTACCAGATTTTTGATTTTTCGATTTTTTAAGAGTTCTCCTAATCCTGAATTTAATAAAAACTTTGCAAACTTGGTAGCTTCTTCTTTGCTAGGTTTATTGGTAGTAAAATCAAAAACTTCATATATGAAATTAGATACATCAACTAACACCTCTATGGAATTTTCTCTAATTGCTAAAAGTTTAGGAATTGCTTTTATTATTTGTGGATAATCAAAAATAAGGGTAGAAGCTTCTCTAATAAAGTCTTCCTTTCCAATTAAATAATTTAAAAGATTCAATTCTCTTTCAATGGGTTCTACATTTTTTATCACTTTTTTCCAATTGACAAAATAGTCCCACTTCGTAATTTTTATTTTTAAAGTTTTTATAAAGTAAGTGAAGAACTCATCTTCAGATAATCCTGAAATCTCACATATTTTTTTCATATTTTTTTTAATTTTATGGTATTAGTCCGTACTCAGCAATGTTTTCTCTCATAGATGCAACGTTTAATAAAACCCTTTGTTTTCTCTTTCTTATTTCATCTTTTAATCTTGGGATTGCCAATTCATCTAAATATTTTTTCTCCGAATCCACTCCTACGAATTTTCTTTTATAGCGTATTGCAATAACTCCAGTAGTCCCACTACCACAAAATGGATCAAGAACAATATCTCCTTCATTGCTTGAAGCTAAAATAATTCTTTTCAATAATGCTTCAGGTTTTTGTGTTGGATGTTTGCCATATCTTTTTTCTTCATTTTTAGGAGTATTGATGGCCCAGACACTTCTCATTTGTTTATTAGGCTTTTTGATAAAATCGCCATCCCAATTACCATTTTTCATTAAATCATAATTAAAAGTATGTTTGGCTTTTTTATTCTTCTTTGCCCATAACAGTGTTTCGTGACTGGCAGTAAACATTCTACAAGACAAATTTGGTGAGGCATTTGGTTTAAACCAGCATATATCATTGATAAAATGCCAGCCCTGTTTTTGAAGGGCAAAACCACATGAATATATTGAATGGTATGTTCCAGATATCCATAAGGTTCCATTTGGTTTTAAAATCCTCTTACATGCCTCAATCCACCTATAGTGGAACTGAAAATCTTCCTCTACTCCCTTGCTTTTATCCCATTCGCCCTTATTGACACTTACTCTTCTACCAGCGTGACAAGTAAATCCATCATTTGAAAGATTATATGGCGGATCAGCAAAAATCAAATCAATACTTTCCTCTGGCAATTTACTTAAAACTTCTAATACATCACCAAGGTAAAGTCGAATCCCTATGTCACTAAAATATGCCTTCATTATCTCTCTCTTTTATATAATTTTCACGGAGCTCACGGACAAGCTCACTAAGACTTTCTTTTTTTTGCGAGATTAGTAACTTTATATTTCAATCCTGAGTCAATCTCATGATCATTTGTGTTGTCGTATTTTCTCCTCACGCACTTAATTTGTTAGATTCAATCCTTTACCCCATACACCCATTAACTCATGTACCCATCAACCCATACACCCATATACCCATATACCCACTACCCAACCACTAGTGACTATACTTTTCTCTCTGTCTCTTTAATGCCTCTTCCTGCTCTTCAAAAGAGGAAAAGCCTGCCTGGTGTAATGCATCCAGTACAGTTTGATCCCAATCCCAATTGGCATAAATTACTGGTTTATGCAATTTATCTCTAAAGGATTCCAGTTCATTTCTGTAAAATTGCTCTTTTGGTGTTTGGAGATTATTATAAAGTTGTCTGCTAAGTCTGTTTATCTCTCCTTCATACCACTGGAGTATGTCAGCAGCTGTAGTATTTTGTTTAATTATGTGTCCATATCCTTCCTCTTTTAAAATATTACATAATCTTTCAAAGTGTTGTTGCTTTAACCATTTTCCGAGATCTTTCAACTGTATATTTTCTTGCTCAAGTTCATATACATCGTATTTGGTCTGGGCATATGTATCAGGCACTACTGATGCTGAAACTATGCCTGCAATGCAAACAAGCCCTCTAATTATTTTACTATTAGACACACCCTGGCCGCAGAAGCCAACTTTTTTGCCATATTTTTGCCCTGTGAAAATAGTAGTTAAAATAGCCCATACTACTGCTGGATCTTCTTCATCATATACCTTTCTAAGTCTGGGATTATCCCTATCTGTTCCAAGGACCAGCTGGGTCATATCGTTGGAACCAATGGAAAATCCGTCAAATTCCTTGATAAATTCTTTTGCTAGAATTGCATTACTGGGGATTTCTGACATCTGAATAATCTTTAGTCCATCTTCACCACTTTTTAGGTTGTGGACATGTTCTAAATATCTTTTCATGGACCTTGCTTCTTCCAGGGTCCTTACAAAGGGCAACATCAAACACAAATTTTTACCACCATATGCGCCCCTGGCCAATTTAAATGCCTCTATTTCCCAGTCATGGAGGTTTCTGGAAACACCCCTATATCCTAACATTGGATTGTCTTCTACCTGCTCAAACAAAAGCCCGCCTACGAGATTTCTGTATTCATTGGTTTTAAAGTCTGTGGTCCTATAGATAATTTCCCTGCCATAAAATGCCATTGCAAAAAGGGCCAGCCCTTGTGCAAGGGATTGTACATATAATTCTTTTCCTGTCCTATATCCTTTGCTCCTGATGTGATTTGCGATTTTCTTGGGCAAGTTCCTTACATCGTCCATCCTCTGGCCAAGACCTACTTTTTGGGCAACATCTTCCCTTAACTTTTTTATCCTCTCAATTACATGTCTAACCTCTGGATCATCTTTTATTCTCTCATAGTGAAAATTGATGTTCTCCTCAATTTCTTCTTTCTTTTGTCTATCTTCAGGGGAATCTCCAAGGGTAAGTAATTTATCATAGTAACCCATTACATAGGCAATGTGTTCTTTGATATCAGTTGATGTCTTTATTTCATTTAAATAGTGTGTTGCATTTTCTAAATATGAATCCAGTGCCCTGTCGCATTCTCTTATTTTTCTTTGAACTGCCAGCTCTTCCTCTCTTCCTGCTGTAACCTTTGCACTGAGTTCCTCTATTTTGTCTGTTAGACCAGAAATTATTCCTACATACTTTCTTAAATTAAGATCAAAGGTCAAAATTCCATTGTCCAGTTGTTCTTTTATTATCTTTGTAAGCTCATTATCAAGTTCTTTTAATTTTTCATCAACATAGATATTGAGCGTCCCATTATCATAGGCTTCAAGTGCCATTGGGTGCACGCCTATATTTCCCAACATAAATTCTGCGCGCAAGAGTCCTACTTCAAAATCAGGAGAGTATCTCAGTCTGGAGAGAAACATTGCCTGTCCAACATCTGCAAGTATTAAGCCTATTTTTGTCTTGGTTGGTGGGAGTTTAGATACATCTACCTCTCCCCCAACTTCTATTAGAGGAAGTGCTCCCCTATACACTTTTCCCCTTGAACCATCAACAGTTACTTCCTGGCCATCTAAGGCCCTTAATGATTCAACTTTATTTATACCAATAACTGAAGGTATTCCCAATTCTCTGGAAGTGATAGCAGCATGGGATGTATCTCCACCTGCGCTTGCAAGTACTGCAGAAGCTATCCTCATCCCTGGCACCATATCAGGATCTGTCCTCTCAGCAGCCAGTATATCCCCTTTGTTAATCTTATTTAATTCCAGGGCGGAGCGTAAAAATCTTACTTTACCACTACCTGCCCCCCTGGATGCACCATTTCCAGTAAGGAGAACCTCAGCATGCTCTAAGGCCTTGGGATCTACTTCCAATCTTTTCATATAGATGGTGTATGGGTGTTTTTCAAACTCAATATTCCATCTAGTTTCAGGCCTTGCCTGAACAAACCAGAGTCTATCCCATTCATCTATACAAAACTCAGTATCCATTATAATTCCGCCATAGGCCTGGCTTATCTTTCTGACACCCCTGGCCACTTCTTCTGCCTGGGCAAGTGAGAGGGACCACTTATACACTTCATCTTCTGGAAGACTTACAACAACAGTTCCGCTTCCATCGTCTTTGTATACAATTTTTTTGTCTTTTTTACCCATTTGTCTGATTACTACCTCTTGCCCATCATCCCTTTGAAACACATAATATTTATCAGGGGTGACCATTCCAGATACAACTGCCTCCCCAAGACCATAACTTGCATCAATGGATACAAGATCATTTCTATCAGTTCCCCTACAACCAGTGGCTGTATCAGCAGAAAAAGCTGTTCCAGAAATCACTGGATTAATCATCCTCATTATACAAACTGACAGAGATGTATTTTCAATAGCCCATTCTTTTTTTGCATTTTCAGCAATGGTATCATCACCAGTTTTTTCAGCAAGATCCACTGCATCTAGAATTGCTTCTCTTCTATATGTCATTGAACGAAGATTATAAGCTGATGCACAGTCCCATTGATAGGCAACTATTACTTCATCTTCTGATGTTATATTTAAGTAGGTGTCCTGGAGCCCAGCAAATGCCTTTTTAGCACTGTCTTCACCTGCAGCAGAGGATCTAACAGCCACTCTTACGTTTTCTTCTCCAACTTCTTTGCAAATATCCCTATATGCCTGACGAACAGCCTCCTTTACCTCCTCAGGTAAATCCACAGACAAGATAGCAACCTGGACGAGTACTGAACGTTTTCTCAACTGGTCAATGCCCTCAGGAGAGGTGGCAAATCCTTCAACCACGTTGTTTATAAATTTTCTTAACTTGATAAGCCTCTGTCCTTCTTTTTCCTGTAGTTTTTTTACCTTTGCTGCAGTTTTTCTGACAAATTTTCTCAAAAATTCTGGATCACTGTTTACTTCAACGCTATTCCAGTCCACCTGCTCATATTCCCTTTCAACAATTTCTCTGATCAAGGTTGCATTAACATTTGTTTCATCCAATAATTTATGAAATGCCTTGGCAGATATTGCCCGAAATTGCGGTGTCCTTATCCCTTCAATCTGGCTAATAATAGCTGTATTGTAGTTCTTCCCTCCAACCAGATATTCCCCTTGCTTCCCCAAAAGGACAATTTCGCTTCCACTGAGTACCAATTTTTTTGTTAAATCTTCAGTAGAAGCAACAACTTTGGTCTTGACCTTTTCTTGTAACTTGACATCTATTTTAGGCTCTATCTGACTCTCTTTTTGTTTTGCCATTATTTTCCTCCTTAAAATATCAAAGTCATAGAGAAAATTCTTAAATATAAGAAGCTACTAAATCTCCCATCTCTGAACACGATACAAGTTTAAACCCCTTTGTATAAATATCCTGGGTCCTATAACCCTCTGAAAGTACCCTGTTTACTGCATTTTCAATAGATTTAGCCTCTTTTTCCAGGGAAAATGAATATGTGAACATCATGGCCAATGATAATATTGTTGCCAAAGGATTTGCCTTGTTTTGGCCGGCAATATCAGGAGCTGATCCATGTATTGGTTCATATAGGCCTGGACTATTAGAATCTTTTATAGATGCAGATGGGAGCATTCCTATAGATCCAGTAATAATGGATGCTTCATCAGATAAAATATCTCCAAATAAATTTGAAGTAACAATTACATCAAATTGAGAAGGATTTATTACAAGTTGCATGGCTGCATTATCCACATACATATGTTGAAGCTCAATGTCTGGATATTCTTTAGCTACATCTTCTACTACCTCTCTCCAGAGTCTAGAGACATCTAAAACATTGGCCTTATCTACAGAACATACCTTTTTGTTTCTTTTTCTGGCAATTTCAAAGGCTACCCTTGCTATTCGCCTAATTTCTGTTTCTGAATATACCATTGTATTATATCCAAATCTCTCCCCATTTCTTATTTCAATGCCCTTAGGTTCACCAAAATAGATCCCTCCAGTAAGCTCCCTTACAACTACTAAATCAATGCCCTTTTCAACTATCTCTGATCTAAGGCAGGATGCATCTTTTAATTCCTCAAAAACCTTTGCAGGTCTGAGATTGGCAAACAGCCCAAGTGCCTTTCTAATACCAAGTAACCCTTTTTCTGGTCTTAAGTTATGGTCTATATTATCCCACTTAGGTCCGCCCACTGCTCCAAGTAAGACTGCATCTGCTTTTAGACATTTGTCTATTGTTTCTTGAGGAAGTGGCTCTCCGTACTCATCTATGGCACAGCCGCCAATTAGTGCGTGGTCAATATAAATCTCATGGTCAAATTTTTTTGCTACTTTTTTTAGGACCTTTTCTGCCTGGGCCACTATCTCTTTGCCTATTCCATCTCCAGGAAGGACGCAGATTTTTAATTCCACCTCTAATTCCCCTTTATCTTGTTTTTTACATATTCAATAAGTCCACCTACTTTCAATAAATTTAACATAAAATCTGGTAATTTTGGAGTATTTATAACCTGGTTTTTAGTTAAATTTTGAATTTCCCCTTTCACTAGATTAACTTTAAGTTCATCGCCTTCATCAATATTTTCCCACATATCTCCTATTTCAATCAAGGGAAGGCCCATATTAAAAGCATTTCTATAAAATATCCTTGCAAAGCTATGGGCAATAACCAATGGAATCCCTGCACCCAATATGGCAAGTGGAGCGTGTTCCCTGGATGATCCACAACCAAAATTAGGGCCAGCAACTATTATATCGCCCTCTGATACTTTTTTTACCCACTTTGGGTCTATGCCTGCCATACAATGACCACCAAGCTCCTTAACATCAGTTGTAACCAGAAAACGTGCAGGAATAATAGCATCGGTATCTATATGCGCCCCTAATTTATGTACCTTGCCTCTAAATTCCATAACCTACCTCTTTTATTGTTCTATGTTCAGGACTCAAAAACTAGAACCCTTCTAATCACTAGTTCCTATGACTATTTTAGGATGTACTATTTCACCACAAATAGCACTGGCTGCTGCTACATAAGGGTTTGATAAATATACAAAACTATCCAAACTCCCCATTCTGCCTTTGAAATTTCTATTAGTTGTGGCCACAGCCACTTCCCCTGACGCAAGTATCCCCATGTGTCCACCAAGACAGGGGCCACATGTTGGAGGACCTACAACTGCGCCAGCATCAAGAAAGATTTCTATCAACCCTTCTTTTAAGGCCTGTTTATAAATATTTGGAGTTGCGGGAAGTATTATTAATCTTACATGTTTTTTGACTTTTCTTCCCTTTAAAATTTCTGCTGCCTGTCTTAAGTCAGTAATCCTGCCATTTGTGCACGAACCAATTACTACTTGATCAACCTTTACTCCCTTCACTTCTTCTACAGGTTTTACATTTTCAGGAAGGTGTGGACATGCAACCTGAGGCGATAGCTGGTCAACTTCAATGGTTATCTTTTTTTCGTAGCTGGCATCCTCATCTGGATATACACATTCCTGGATCTTTTTTCCCCTCTCGTCCATATATTTTTTTGTAATATCATCAATGGGAAATAGTCCTACTTTTCCTCCTGCCTCTATGGCCATATTGGCTATGGTCATACGCATTTCAATATTTAATTCTTTTAATGTATCCCCTCCAAATTCCAATGCCTTATATAAGGCCCCATCTACTCCTATATTTCCAATTAGATTTAAGATTATATCTTTTCCCTGAACAAATTCAGGTAGTTTACCTTTAAGCTCTACATATATGGTTGGAGGTACCTTAAACCATGTCTCACCTAATACCATTGCAGCTGCTATGTCAGTGCTACCAAGTCCTGTTGCAAATGCTCCAATGGCTCCATATGTGCATGTGTGGCTGTCTGCGCCAACAACAATATCCATAGGTTCAACTAATCCAAGTTCTGGAAGCAGGGCGTGTTCTACACCAACGTCTCCGCCTTCAAAATAATATTTAATCCCCATTTTTTTGGCAAATTCCCTGACTATCTTCACCTGTTCTGCTGAATCTATGTCCTTATTTGGGGTAAAGTGGTCGCAGACAAGTATTACTTTCTCAGGGTCAAATACTTTTGTTGCTCCCATTTTTTCCATTGATTTTATCGCAAGAGGCGCTGTGATATCATTTGCCAGCACCTTAGATACCTTACACTGTATGATCTGACCAACTGAAAAATCCTTTTGGTCTGTATGTTGTTCTAATATCTTTTGAACTAAACCTTTGCCCATACTTTTTCCTCCTGTTTTCGGGCGAGACGATTCAATGCATTAATATAGGCCTTTGCACTTGCCACTATGATATCTGGATCAGAGCCCCTTCCTATGGCAGTCTTATTTCCTTCTTCTAGTATTACAGTCACTTCACCCTGGGCATCTGTTCCACCTGTAATTGCATTAATGGAAAATTTAACCAATTTTGGTTGTCTTCCTATGAGCTTACTTATAGCATTAAATACTGCATCAACAGGACCAACCCCAAATTCTGATATCTGCTCGTCCATCCCATCGATCTCCATTTTTAAGGTGGCAGTGGGTATTGCCATATTTCCTGAGATAGAACAGAGATATTTTAATTTGTATTTATCTGGTATCCTGTATATTTCCTCTAAAACTAAGGCCTCTAAGTCTTCCAAAAAGATCTGTTTTTTCTTATCTGCTAAGTCCTTAACTGCCTTAAATACCTTATCTAGCTGTTCTGGAGTTAGTTTATAACCGAGGTTTTCTAGCTGTTGTTTACACGCATGTCTTCCAGAATGTTTTCCCAAAACCAGTTCTGATGGTGGCCTGCCTATTGATTCTGGGGTCATGATCTCGTAGGTGAGTCTATTTTTTAAGACGCCATGTTGATGGATTCCTGCTTCATGGGCAAAGGCATTTCCACCAATAATTGCTTTATATGCGGGTATAGGCATACCAATAATCATGGAGAGTAATCTACATGCTGGATAGAGGAGTTCTTTTTTTATGTTGGTCTCAAATCCATAATAGGAATTTCTTACATGAAGGGCCATTACTACCTCTTCTAAGGCAGTATTTCCTGCCCTCTCTCCAATCCCGCACAGGGTTACTTCCACCTGTCTTGCCCCTGCCCTGATACCAGCCAGGGTGTTGGCAGTTGCAAGACCTAAGTCATTGTGACAATGGACACTTAAAATTGCATTGTCTATATTTTTAACATTTTTCTTTAGATATCTAATTAAATCCCCAAATTCTTCTGGCTGGGCATAACCAACTGTATCTGGTATATTTATTGTGGTAGCGCCTGCATCAATTGCAGTTTCAACTACTTGTACCAGGAAATCCCAATCAGAGCGCGAGGCATCTTCTGCTGAAAATTCAACATTGTGGGTGTATTCCCTGGCCCGTGACACAGATTTTTTTATCGCAGCTATAACTTCTTCTCTACTCATTCCCAATTTATGCTGCATGTGTATATCTGACGTGGCAATAAATGTATGGATTCTGGGATAACGGGCACCTTTGATTGCTTCAAAGCCCCTATCAATATCTGCGTCAGATGCCCTACAAAGGGCAGCTACCTGCGCATTTTCTACCACTTTACTAATTTCTTTAACAGCCTCAAAATCTCCCTCACTAGCTGCGGGAAAACCAGCTTCTATTACATCAACACCAAGATTATCTAATTGTCTGGCAAGTCTTTTCTTCTCTTCTGTATTCATTGTGGCGCCTGGGGATTGTTCTCCATCCCTTAAGGTTGTATCAAAAATATATATTTTCTCAGACATATGTTTTCTCCCTGGAAGCTTAAATTTAACTTTTTAATTTTATTGAATTTCCTATACTAACATATTTGTGTGATTGAGTTTTATTTTATGAGGACTTGCGCTTTGCAAGCCCTCTAAGCAAAGGGCGATCTTTATGAAAAGGCTGATATATATAGGTATAAATTGGGCCGTATAAGGTATAAAACAGAAAAAACAAAAAGGTGATTAAATAAGGTTCAGACCCAACTAGTACAAAGAGAAGTACCACTAAAACAGACGATGTAAATGGCCTTGCTTTAAACAAACTTAAGTCTTTAAAAGAATAATATTTTACCTTGCTAACCATAAGCAAGGACAGACAAAATGTTGATGTGAGCAAAAAGCACGCTACTGCTTTTTCTGAAAATAAATTATCAAAGGCTGCCCATTTTGAGAACAAGATAAAGGTTGCCAGAAAACAAGCAGCAGCGGGTATAGGCAGTCCCATAAAAAATTTGGGATCATATATATCTTTTCTCATGGCCATTAGATTAAATCTCGCAAGTCTAAGGGCTCCACACGCCAGAAAAAGAAAGGAGATTGCAATCCCAAGCCTTCCAAAATAATGTAATTTCCAGAGATACACAGTAATTGCTGGCGTTACTCCAAAGGCTATTAAATCTGCCAATGAATCCATCTGTATCCCAAAATCAGAGCTTGCCCTGGTGAGCCTGGCAACCTTTCCATCCAGGCCATCAAATACGCAACTTATAAGTATTGCCATGGCTGCATGATAAAACTTACCTGAAATAGCATATAAAATCCCTATAAATCCAGTGAACATACTGGCTGTTGTGAGCAAGTTTGGGATAACATAATAACCAATGGGTGTGCGTTTATTTTTTTTCATAATCTTTTCCTTGTTTTTTTGCCAAAATAGTTAGTCCAGCAACAACCTTTTGGCCTTTATTTATTATAATTTCATAGCCAGAAGGAAGATAAAGGTCAACTCTTGATCCAAATTTTATCATTCCAATCCTTTGCCCAATTGTAAGTTTATCTCCTTTCTTTATCCAACACACAATTCTCCTGGCAATGAGGCCTGCAATTTGAACAACTGTAAAGTCTCCATATTTTGTTTTGATAGAGATTAAATTCCTTTCATTTTTTTCAGAAGATTTATCTAATGATGCATTAAAAAATTTTCCTGGTATGTATTTTATCTGTTGTACCTCACCAGATACAGGAGATCTGTTTACATGGACATTAAAAATATTCATAAAAATAGAAATCCTTAATTTTTCAATCCCCTTTATGGGATCCAAGACCTTCTTTATTTCAACTATTTTTCCATCAGCCGGACTTACAACTACATTTTCATCACATGGGGGATACCTTTCTGGATCACGAAAAAAATTCAACACAAAAAAGGTCAATGCCAAAAATAAAATACACAAAATTTTAAAATCTATTAATGCAAAGATAAAGGTGCAAAAAGCAAAAAATAATATAAAGGGTATTCCTTCTTTAGCAATACCAAATGACATACCAGTTAATATACTTTTCATAATGCATTCCTATGTGCTTACGTAAATTTTTTATTTACACTTTTAAATCAAAAGTAATCTCTTTGAAAAACAGTTGTTGTTGAATCACCCTAAATTTGGGACCTGAACAGAACTAGGTATCTATCTATTCTTTCCAAATCCTGGTACATATAATTTTTTTTCAATCCATTTTAGAAACCACCCGGCTAAAGTGACCATAATTAAGTAATAAAGTCCAACTGCTAGAAAGACCTCTGTAAACCTAAAAGTCTTTGTGGCAATTATTTTTCCTTCACCAGTAAGTTCAATACAGGTAATTATGTAGGCAAGTGAAGAGTATTTTATCAAATAAATTATTTCATTGCCACAACCAGGCAGTGCCCGCCTCATGGCCTGTGGCAAAATAATGTTGACAAGGCTTGACCATTGAGAAAAACCAAGGGCCTGAGCAGCCAATATTTGACCTTTTTTTATGGATAAAAGGGCTCCCCTTATGTATTCAGAGTGATATGCGCCACTACACAAAGTAAATCCAAGTGTGGCGGCTAAATAAGGGGAGAGATAAATTCCTATATTGGGTAATCCAAAATAGAGAATAAATAACTGTACAACTAAAGGGGTTCCTCTAAAAATAGTAGCATAACCTGCTGCAATTTTAGAAAAAATACCTTTTCCATTGGCTCTCAGGGTCCCAATTATAACCCCTATTATTAGACCACAAATCGCAGAAGGAAAAATTAAGGACAACGATACTAAAAGTCCTTTATTTAAAGCAGGTATTACCTGATTAATATAAAATGAGGTGTCAAACAACTTACCATCTCTCCTAAATTTTAGGCAAGTTTTGAGCAAAAATCTAAAGTACGGGACTTTTTACTAAGCAGTCTCTTTGGTGTATCATGCTCAATTATCATCCCATTTTCCATAAACAGGATCTCTTTTGCAATGTTTTTTACAAAACTCATTTGATGGGTCGCCATAAGCATGGTCATGCCAGATTCGCTTAAATTTTTAATAACCGATAAAACTTCCATGATGAGTTCTGGGTCAAGGGCAGAAGTGGGCTCATCTAAAAGTAAGACAACTGGATCCATGGCAAGGGCCCTTGCTATGGATACCCTCTGTTTTTGCCCCCCTGAAAGTTCTGCAGGATAGGCATGTAGCTTATCTGATAGACCAACCCTCGCAAGTTCAATTTCTGCTCTTTCAAAAGCCTTTTTTTTGGGAAGTTTTTTTACCTTTCTAAGTGCAATAGCCACATTATCAATGGCAGTTAAGTGATCAAACAAATTAAAGTCTTGAAAGATCATTCCAATTTGTTGCCTCAGCGCCAGTATCTCTTTCTTTTTTTTAAAAGAAACCTCTTTCCCGTTTAAGATTATCTGCCCTTTATCTGGAATATGGAGTAGATTGATACACTGGAGCAAAGTGGATTTTCCTCCACCTGATGGCCCAATTAAGACCTTTAGGTCCCCTTTGTCTAAGGATAAGGAGACATCTTTTATAATTTCCCTACCTCCTAGAACTTTGGTCAAATTTCTTATCTCTAGCAATGTATTGTTATTTGATTTATAGTCCATTATTAAATAGTGTATCCTGGGATTTTTAATTTGTTTTCAATTTGTTTAAGCAAGTAAACTCCTGCCCACGTCAAAATGAAATATATCACACCAGCACAAAGATACATTGCAAGTTGTTCATATGTCCTGGATGCAACAAAGTGTGTCCTAGACATTATCTCAGATGTTCCCAATACAAAGGCTATGGCTGAATCCTTTAAAACAATTGAGTATTCATTGGACCAGCCAGGTAGAGAAATTCTAATTACCTGGGGAAGGATGATGTATAAAATTCCCTGGACATCTGTCATGCCCAGGGCCTTTGCTGCCTTTAATTGCCCCTCTGGAATAGACTGGATACTTCCCCTAAATATCTGAGATTGATAGGCCCCACCCCTTAGTCCTAGAACCAAGACCGCTGACCAAAAGGCAGAGATATTTAAGTCTATCAAGGTAAATAGTCCAAAATAAAACAGAAATAAAAGAACTAAAACAGGAACTCCCCTGAAAAACCATACATAGATATTTGCAATAAATTTAAGTATGTTGTTGCCATAAACCTGGACAAGGCTTAAAGGAAGACCTATAAAAAAACCAAAGGCCATGGCACCAACTACAATGGCCACTGTATTAACGGCTCCTCCAAGCACATATGGAAGACTTGAGATAACTACTTCTAAAGAGTGCAACATAATAGTAGGAACATGGTGCGGGCACCAGGGATATAAAAGTGCCCGCCTAATTTTTACTGTCCAGGTTTATACTTTTTTATTAATTCCTGCCAATACGGGTCTTTCATGAGCATTCTAAGTCCAGTATTTAAGGTATTTAAAAGCTCTTTATCCTGTTTCCTAACTGCGTATCCAAATTTTTCAGAAGGCATTCCAAAAGTACCTAATACCTTGACAGGCTTTTTCTTTGCTGCATCATAGGCTGGAGCATCGTCCATTGCAGCTGCATCTATCCTTCCATTAACCAGATCAACCACTGCAAGTGGAGCAGAGTCATAATATCTCAAGGTAAAATTCCAGCCCTTTTTGCTTTTGTTCTTTTCAAGCCATTCAGCTTCAGATGTCCCCCTTTGAACACCTAAAATCTTTTTTCCTTTTAATACATCATCAACTGTTAAGTTGGAATCTTTTCTCACAACCATCACCTGCTTGATTTCCCAATAAGGGATTGTGAAGTTAACCACCTTTTGTCTTTCAGGAGTAATACTCATTCCAGCTGCTATCATATCTATTTTTTTTGCAAGCAGGTTTGGAATTATTCCATCCCAATCCATTGGCTTGTGTATGACCTTAAAACCCATTTTTTTTGCAATCCAATTTAGTGCCTCTACGTCAAATCCAGTGGGATTCCCATTTTTATCAACATAAGAAAATGGTGGGAAGTTGGCATCAATACCATTAATATAGGTCTTTTTGCCTGCAAAACTACTTACTGAAAAAAGTAAACAAATCATCAAAATAAAGGTAAAAATTTTTTTCATGACCTATTCCCCCTATTTGTTTTAGCTCAAGGTTTTGACCAGCTAGAGAGCGCTTTTTCTACCAAATAATTCTGTTTTCTTCAAGAAAAACATCTGCTCTCATTTTTTTGCCATTTTAGCCCATTTATCTCTAAGGGGCACGATTAAATTAAAGACTAATCTATCATTACTTGAGTCTGGATCAACGCAAAAGTATCCTTTTCTTTCAAATTGAAACCTATCCCCTGGCTGGACATCTTTTAGGGAAGGTTCTAGCTTACAGTGGGTTATAATTTTGAGGGAGTCTGGATTTATATATTCTTTGAAATCAATTCCCTTTTTTTCGTCTGCAGTTGGGTCTGGTTTTATAAATAAACGGTCATATAGCCTTATTTCAGCTGAAATTGCGTGTTTTGCAGATACCCAGTGCAGCGTTGCCTTTACTTTTCTGCCGTCTTTGGCATTACCACCTCTGGTCTCAGGGTCGTAGGTGCAATAAATCTCTTCAATATTTCCATTTTTATCTTTTTTTAGGTCAACACATTTTATAAAATATGCATATCTTAATCTCACTTCCCTGCCTGGTGCAAGCCTATAAAATTTTTTAGGGGGTTCTTCCATAAAGTCTTCTCTTTCAATAAATAGTTCTCTGGAAAATGGAATTTTTCGTGTGCCTTGAGATAGATCTTCTGGATTGTTTATAGCATCAAGATACTCTTCTTTGTCTTCTGGGTAGTTAACTATTACCACCTTAACAGGATCCAATACCCCCATTCGTCTGGGTGCTATTTTATTTAGGTCTTCCCGTATTGCATATTCTAAAAGTCCCATATCCACCATAGATTCGCTCTTGCCAACTCCAATTAATTCACAAAACCTTCTAATGGATTTTGGTGTATAGCCACGTCTTCTAAGACCAGCGATTGTGGGCATTCTTGGATCATCCCAGCCATTTACAATTCCTTTTTCCACAAGCTGGATGAGTTTTCTTTTGCTGAGCACAGTGTAGGAGAGATTTAACCTTGCAAATTCTATTTGTTTTGGTTTTGGCTCATTTTTAATAAGCTCATTTATAAACCACTCATACAAAGGGCGGTGGTCTTCAAATTCTAGAGAACAAAGGGAATGGGTTATATTTTCTATTGCATCGCTAAGACAATGGGCAAAGTCATAGGTTGGGTATATGCACCACTTATTTTTGGTTCTATGGTGGGGCATTTTTATTATCCTGTAGATAACAGGATCGCGCATATTTATATTGGGAGATTTCATGTCAATTTTTGCCCTAAGGACCTTTGATCCTTCTTCAAATTCTCCATTTTTCATCCTGTAAAAGAGATCTAAATTTTCTTCAATACTTCTGTTTCTATAAGGGCTTTCAATGCCAGGTTCTGTTAATGTTCCCCTATATTTTTTTATTTCCTCTGGACTAAGCTCACAAACATATGCCTTATTTTTCTTTATTAACTCAACTGCAAATTCAAACAATTCATCAAAATAGTCAGATGCAAAATATAGATGTTCTCCCCAGTCAAAGCCAAGCCATCTAACATCTTGTTTTATTGCCTGAACAAAAATATCGTCCTCTTTTGCTGGATTTGTATCGTCAAACCTTAAATGACACCTGCCATTAAATTCCTCTGCAAGCCCAAAATTCAAACAAATGGCTTTTGCATGTCCAATATGTAAATATCCATTTGGCTCTGGTGGAAACCTTGTTATTATTTTTTCAACCTTGCCTTCTTTTAGATCCTGCATAATTATGTTTTTTATAAAATTTTTTGGGACTTCTATTTCTTTTTTCATTGTCTTTCTCCTATATTGCTTGCTCCAGGAATAAAAATAGCTATTTTAATTTTATCATCATCCAGATTGACAATATCAATTTTACCATCCACTTGTTTTATAAACTTTAAAATACCTCTTAACCCTAATTCTTCTTTTATTTTCTCAGTTTTAAAATCCTGTTTTTTGGCTTCAACAAAAAGACATACGATTTTTTTATCTGAGTCTTCCAGTTCATTGTTTTTAAGTGAAATTTTTAACTGTGTATCAGGCTTTACAATGTTTTTTAAGGTCTTTAATAAAGATTGGCATAATAGATAAGTCTGTAATGGATCTGCATATATTTCATCGCCCTCTTTGTTTATGTCTTCTATTATGGATATTCTCCCCAATAGATCAGACTTTTCTATGCGTAATGTCTCTTTTAAAATCACATGAAATGGAAATATTTGCTTTTCCATATTTTCCCAGTTGCGGCTATATTGAGTGAGTTTATCTACTAGATTCTTGGCCTTATCAGATGCCTTTAAAATTAAATCAACATAACGACTAAGTTCCTCACTGTTTTTTGTCTTGAATTTTAAAAGCTCTGCATATCCTATTATCGCACCAAGTAGATTGTTAAAATCATGGGCTATGCCAGCAGCGAATATACTAAGGGCTTTTATTCTACTCGCTATATTTAATTCTTTTTGTAATTTGAACTTCTCCATTGCAAGATGTAATGTATTTAATACTGCATGGTTATTAAATGGATACACAATATAACCATATTGTTCTAAGGCGCTATTTTTTAAAAAATCATCAATTTGTTCAGGAAATATAAATACAATTGGGACATTAAAACTAACATCTTGAAAAGGGTTTTCATTTTTTCTATTCCAGTCAATGAGTATTAAATCAACCTGTTTTCTGGCAGCAAAATCAAGGGCTGTTTTCTTTGAATCAACAATTGAACATAGTGAAATATTATTTTCTTTGAAAATTTCAGATAGTTCAGTTGCAAGTCTTTTTCTTTTTGTAACAAGGACTAATCTTATTTCTCTACTCGTCATTTTTTCCCTCATAGAATAAAAAAAGACGTTTTATAAAAACCGTGGCATAGGAGCCTTTTTGTAAGAAAAAATCAATTTGCCAGATATAAGGGGTGGATTTTTCCCATTTAAATAT
>Ga0256842_1000472_pt1 | contig 35682 bp, 44 predicted proteins | sample 4559240metaG_FD_185973 | JGI IMG/M metagenome (GOLD analysis project Ga0256842, IMG submission 185973) | Hydrothermal vent microbial communities from Guaymas Basin, Mexico - 4559-240 | ecosystem: Environmental > Aquatic > Marine > Hydrothermal vents | place: Mexico: Guaymas Basin | collected...
CGCCCACCTCCGTGCCCCGCTTGGGCGCGATCGCGTCGATCTCGTCGAAGAAGATGACGCACGGGGCCGTCTGCCGCGCCTTCTGGAAGATCTCCCGGATCTTCTTCTCCGAGTTGTGCAGCAGGACTCCCGCGCCTCCGACGAAGTTGTGGCCCAGCCTCACCTCCACGACGTCGTACACGTACTCGTCGTCGCGGTCCAGCGGCACGATCTCCTCGACCCGATCGAAGTACAGGTGCTCGAGCCCCACCCTCAGGAGGCCACCGTTCGCGGCGACCCGGTCCGAGACGCGCTCGACCTCGACGTGGACGTGCGGGCTTCCCGCGAGCTCCTCCGGGACGTCGGAGCGACCCCTGGCCTGCCCGTCCTCCGGGAGCCTCCGGGCGCGCTCGCCCTCCTCGGACGGGAGCCCGACCCTCTCCAGGAACCTCCGGACGTGCTCCGGCTCGGTGATCGCGACGCGGTACCGCCCGCCCTCCCCGCACTCGCGCCTGCGGGCCACGATGCCCAGGATTTGCAGCGCGATCAGTAGCTCCTTCGCCAGCCGCCCGCTCACGGCGCCCGTCTCGATCGCTGCGGGCCGGCCGTCGGACCGCACCGAGAACGAGCCATCACCGGCGTAGTACCCGCGCAGCGCGGCGGCGAGTAGCCCGGGCTTCAGCGACAGGAGCGGTCCGAACCGCCTCTCCCCCTCCTCACCACTCAACTTCTCGCACAGTCTCCTGAGCTCGCGGCTCTCGATCCGGTAGCCGTCGCCCTCGCGGTACCCGCCCTTCCATCCCCGCTCCCGCGCGATCCGGTCGAGCTCCCGGATCACCTCCGGGTCATCGACGCGGATCCTGACGACCTCCCGGCCCGTCAGGTCGCCCTTGGCCACGTACAGTCCCAGCAGGAACGCCAGGTCCTCGTCGACCTTGACGCCGTCGATCTCGTCCGAGTCGCCCGCCGGTAGCCTCGCCGGCAGGAGGATCCAGTCTCCCTCGGACAGCTCCGAGGTCGGCACGTCCGTGATCCTACCGTCCCGGACCGTGAACACGGAGTGGTCCTCGGTGACGATCACCTCCCGGCCCGTGCGCGTGATGAGCTTCACGAGCCCGGTCCGGCGGCGGTGTCGGGCGACCCGCTCCACCGGCGACCAGACGATGCCCTCGTCCGTCAGCGCGGCGACCTTGACGTCTCGGCCCTCCTTCCACAGCCGGTGGAGCTCCTCGATGGGCACCAGCCGGGCCTCTCCGTCGACCTTCGCCCAGACGACCTCGTCGCCCGGGATCGACTCGCCCACCCACTTGCTGAGGACCTCGGGTCCGCGGACCGCGATGAAGTTGGCGTCGGACTCGTTCGCGACGGCCTTGGCGAGGAGGGTCTTACCCGTGCCCGGCGGGCCGTACAGCAGGATCCCGCGCGGGGGGCGCGTGCCGAGCCGCTCGTAGACCTCCGGGTACTTCAGCGGGTACTCCACGGCCTCCTTCAGCTCCTGCTTGACGTCCTCGAGCCCGCCCACGTCGTCCCAGGACACGTCCGGTACCTCGACGATGACCTCGCGGAGGGCCGAGGGCTCGATCTCCTTCAGCGCCTCCATGAAGTCGTCCATCGTGACCTTGAGCTCCTCCTTGAGCTCGACCTCCTCCGCCTCGAGCACCTTCTCCAGGGCCTCGGAGTACTCGATCTCCTCCTTCTCCTCGACCTCCTCCGCCTCCTCGAGGACGCGCCGCAGCGCGCGCTTCTTCTCCTCGGAGATCTCGGCCCGGTCGAGCCCCTTCTCCAGGACCTCCCGCAGCTCCTCGTCGGACAGCTCCGAGATCTTCTCGGAGACCTCCTCTCCCTCCTCGCCCTCCCGCTCGGCCAGCTTGGCGCCCAGGCGCCGGATCGCCCGGCGCAGCGCCTTGAGCCCGGCGGTCTTGCACAGGGCCTCGAGGTCGGCGCCCGTGAACCCGTGCGTGAGCTCGGCGAGCTTGTCCAGGTCCACGTCGTCGGCGAGCGGCATGTCCCGCGTGTGGATCTGCAGGATCTCCTTGCGCCCCTCCTTGTCGGGCACGCCGATCTCGATCTCCCGGTCGAAGCGGCCGGGTCGGCGCAGGGCGGGGTCGATGTCGTCGGGCCGGTTGGTGGAGGCGAGCACGACCACGCGCTCGTCCTCGGAGAGCCCGTCCATGAGGGTGAGGAGCTGGGCGACGACCCGGCGCTCGACCTCGCCCGTCTCGCCCCGCTTGGGCGCGATCGCGTCGATCTCGTCGATGTAGATGATCGCGGGCGCGTTCTTGCGCGCCTCCTCGAAGATCTCGCGGATGCGGGCCTCGCTCTCGCCGTAGTACTTGCTCATGATCTCCGGGCCGTTGATCGTGTAGAACTTGGCCCCGCACTCGTTCGCGACGGCCTTGGCGAGGAGGGTCTTACCCGTGCCCGGTGGACCGTAGAGGAGCACGCCCTTCGGCGGCTTGATGCCGAGCTCCTTGAGCAGCTCCGGGCGCTTGAGCGGGAGCTCGACGTACTCGCGGATCTGCTCGATCTCGCGGTCGAGGCCGCCGATGTCGTCGTACGTGACGTCCGGGATCTCGGCCGCCTTGGCCAGGTCCTCGGAGTAGGGCTTCACGACGATCTCGGTCTTGGGCCCGATGACCGTGGCGTCCTCGGGCTCGATCCCCACGACGAGCACGCTGTCGGGGAGCTTGACGAGGACGTGGCCGGCGATCGTCTTGCCCTGGATCTCGAGCGGGATCACGTCGCGGTGGGTGGCGGGGATGGGCTCCCGCTGGGCCTGGGTCCTCAGGTAGTCCTTGATACGGTTCAGCACGTCCCGCTCGTGCTCCCTCGTCAGCTCCTTCTCGACCTCCTCCTTCAGCCCGGCCTGCACGGGCACGACGACCTTCTCCGTGGGCATCAGCTCCACGCGCTCGGCCTCGCGCTCCTCCGCGCGCTCGACCTCGACGGGCTCGCCCACGGACGCGCCCGCGTTCTGCCGTTCGTACTTGTCCATGCGGATGATGCCCTTGCCCACGTCCTCGCGCTTGGCGGGCCGGACGCGCGCGACGGTGGACTTGGATCCGGTGATCTTGACCAGGTCCCCGGGCTCGACCCCGATTCGCTCCCGGGAGCGCTTATCCAGGCGCACCACGCGCTTGCCCACGTCCTCGGGGTAGGCTTTTTCAACGCGCAGCTCTATGGCCAAACGCGCCACCCCGCCGGAGTGGCCGGCCTCCTTCCTGAATTTATGGGTTATTCGATCAGTTCTCGGCGTGGGGAGGTGGGGTGTTGAGGTCCTGCTTCCCCGACGTCCAGAGCGCGGATCCCCAGATCCCCGCGCACCTGACCCGGGTGGGCATCAGCGGGATCAAGAAGCTCGTGAAGATCCCGCGGACCGAGGGCCGCCCGATCATCCTCGTGTCCACGTTCAACCTCTTCGTCGACCTGCCCGCCCACCAGAAGGGCATTCACATGTCGCGCAGCCACGAGGTGCTGCAGGAGGTGTTGGAGGAGCTGGAGAAGTCCGTCGAGGAGTCGGACACGATGATCGAGGACCTCTGCTCCCGCATCTCGCGGAAGCTGCTCGAGAGGCACGACTACGCGACCCGGTCCGAGGTGCACATGACCGGCGAGCTGATCCTACCCAAGAGGACCCCGGTCACGGGGCTCCCGACGCAGGAGCCCTACAAGATCATCGGCCGATCGGTCTCCCGGCGGACGGAGGAGGGGATCGAGACCCGGAAGATGGTGGGGGCGGAGGTGGTCGGGCTCACCGCGTGCCCCTGCGCGCTGGAGATGATCCGCGAGTACAGCCAGGAGCGGGTCCAGCGCCGGCTCGTGGAGGAGCTCGGGCTGGACGAGGAGGAGGCGGAGGAGTTGGCCCGGAAGATCATGAAAAAGGACGTGTTTCCGATGACCCACAACCAGCGCGGCGTGGGCACGGTCATGATCGAGGTGCCGGACTCGTACAGCGTCAACATCAAGGACATCATCCGCATCGTGGAGGAGTCGATGAGCGCGCCCACGTACGAGCTGCTGAAGCGCCCGGACGAGCTGGAGGTCACCAAGCGGGCGTGCCGCAACCCGAAGTTCGTGGAGGACTGCGTGCGGGAGATGATCCGGCGGATCGTGGACGAGTTCGATCACCTGCCGGACGACGCCCTCGTGATCGTCCGACAGGTGAATCACGAGTCCATCCACAAGCACAACGCGTTCGCCGAGCGCGTCACCACCATGGGTGAGCTCAGGCGGGAGCTGGGGAGCTGAACCGTGCCCGGCACGCCCGTGCACATCCACCGGCTGGCCAGGCGGATCATGACGGAGCTGGACGCGTTCGAGGGCTCGCGGCCCCTGCTTGACGACGTGGACGTGCTGATCGTTCGGGGCATGAGCCGCGGCGAGTGGGACCTGGAGGATCTGACCGGGTACCTGCGGGACGTCCTGCGCCGGTGCGGCGTGGAGGTCGTCGACCACGAGTCCGAGGAGGGGCGCCGGCTCGTGGAGGCGATGGGCCGGGTCGTGGCCGAGCGGATTCAGTCCCGGTACGCCGAGGAGGAGCCGATGCCCGTGAGGCCCATCGAGGAGCCGAGCCAGATGCTGGAGGCCGCCGCGCAGGGTGAGCTCATCATCGACCCGCTCGGGTTCGAGCGCGTGCGGCGGGACCTGGAGGCGATGGGCTGCTCCGTCGGCTACGCGTTCGGCCGGTCACCGGACGACCTGGGCGTGTTCCTGGCGGCGTGGGCGGATCGGAGCGGGGTGGGGCCCAAGTCGGTCGAGCTGGTGATCGCGAACCTGAAAGGGGAGGGCGCGGTTGAGGGTGAGTCATCGGGCGGTGATTGAGGTCTCCGGGCGCGAGCTCGACGACGTGCTGGAGGAATCGGGCGTCAGCACGCCCGTGTACGTGTACGACGCGGACCTGGCCGTCGAGCGGGCGCGCGAGTACCGGGAGGCCTTCTCCTGGTTCCCCGGCGACGTGCGCGTCTGCTACGCGATGAAGGCCAACTTCAACCCGCACCTCGTCGAGCACATCCTGGACGAGACCCGCGCCGCGGACGTCGTCTCCCTCTGGGAGATGAGGATCGCCGTGGAGGCCGGCGCGGAGGAGCTCGTGGTGAACGGCAACGCGAAGTCCGACGACGAGCTCCGGGCGGCCGTCCTGAACGCCTGGGTCATCAACGTCGACTCGATGGAGGAGCTCCGCCGGGTGGAGCGCATCGCCCGGCGCGAGGAGCGGCGCGCCCGCGTCGCCCTACGCGTCAACCCCGAGGTCGACCCGGACACCCACCCGCACATCGCGACGGCCGTCGAGGGGTCCAAGTTCGGCGTCAGCCTGCGCGACGCGGAGCGCGTCTGCCGGGCCATGATCGAGTCCGAGTACGTCGAGTTCCTGGGCGTGCACTACCACATCGGCTCCCAGATCACCGACCTGGAGCCCTTCGTGGAGGCGCTCCGCTCCGTCCGCCGGTTCCTGGAGGAGACCGGGCTCGTGGAGGAGCTCCGCTACCTGAACGTCGGCGGCGGGCTCGGCGTCCCCTACCGGATGGACGAGGACGTCCCCCGACCCCGGGACCTCGCCCGGGCGCTCCGCGAGGACCTGAAGGACCTGCACTCGGAGTCCCCCGGCTTCGACCTGTACCTGGAGCCCGGGCGGAGCATCGTGGGCGAGGCGGGCGTGCTGGTCACCCGGGTCCGCCAGCTCAAGGAGTCCGGGAACCGGCGCTGGATCTTCGTCGACGCGGGCGTGAACGCGCTCATCCGACCCGCCCTGTACGACGCGTACCACGAGGTCGTGGTGCACGGAGGGGACTACCTGGAGACCGTGAGGGCCTCCATCGCCGGGCCGCTGTGCGAGTCGGGCGACGTGCTGGCGGAGGACCGCGAGGTCCCGGCCGACGTTTCCGAGGGCGACCTGGTCGTGTTCCTGACGGCCGGCGCCTACTGCGAGTCCATGGCCTCCAACTACAACTGCCAGCCCCTGCCCGGCTCCGTGGTCGTGCGGGACGGGGAGCTGGTGGGCGTGCGGGAGGTGCAGGGGTATGACGAGTTCCGCACCGTCTGGGAGTGAACTACGGCGGCGGATCCTCGAGGCCCTGGCCGAGCGAGGCCCCAGCTCCCGCCGCGAGCTGATGGACCGGGTGCGGGGCAACCGCGGGCTCATCAGCCGGGAGATCAACGCGCTCCGAGACGAGGGGCTGCTCGAGCCCACCGACCGCGGCTTCGCGCTGACGGAGGAGGGATGGCGGGCCCTCGCCCGCCCCTCCCGCGAGTACGAGTATCGGAACCGGCCCGTGCGGCTCACCCGGGGCGGGCCGGAGGTCGAGGCCTTCCTCCGGGTTATCCGCGGCGAGTCCAAGTCCCGAACGGGCAGCATCGTGGCCACTACGCGCTGCGACATGCGGTGCAAGTTCTGCTACTACAACCTGGTGAGGGACCACGTCGACCTGACGCCGGAGGAGATCCTCGAGGAGGCCCGACGGCGCGTGGAGGCGGGCAACAGGGAGGTCGTGATCCAGGGCGCGTCCCCGCACACGCTCGGCGCGGACCTCGTCGAGGCGGTCGAGCTGATCAAGGACGAGCTGAACGTCACCGTCGGCGTGGGCACCGGACCGCTCATCCCGACGGACCTGCTCGAGGACCTGCGGCGCGCGGGCCTGGACTACCTCAAGCTCAGCTTCTCCGGCCGCACCCGGGAGGAGTGGCGGGCCGTCACCGGCCGCTCCCGCGGGTTCGACGAGTTCTGGGAGGTCGTGGCCTGGTGCCACCGGCACGGGCTGGAGGTCACGTTCGTGGGCGGCGTGGTCGGCCTCCCGGGCATCCCGGAGGAGGCCGACGCGGAACGCGTGCTCACCATCCTTCGCCTCAACCCGGGTAAGACCGTCCTCCAGTTCAACCCGGTGCAGGACCCGGCCCGGGGCCCTCTGCGCCCGGAGAAGCTGCCCCGGATCTACGGGCTGGTGAGGGACCGCGCGCCCGACGACGTGATCCTCAAGAGCTGCTGCGTGTCCCCCGCCTCCTGGCGCCCCCTGTACGAGGTCCGGGAGCACCTGGACAAGGTCGTCTGCATGCTGGGACTCGAGTGCCGGGAGTACGACGGGTGCCCGTTCACCGGGCGCATCCTCGAGCAGCGGATCCTGAACGAGCTCTACGAGCGGGGCCCGATGGACACCCGCGAGCTCGCCCGCCGGCTGCGCGTCTCACGGCGACGCCTCCACCGCAGGCTGCGGTCCATGGAGGAGCGCGGCCTCATCGCTCGGAGGAACGATCGGTGGGTCTACGAGCGAGGCGGGTGAGCTCCCGTCGGGGGTTCCGGGTCGAGGGACGCCCCCGGACCCCGTGCGCGCGTAGGATCCGCTCGACCGACTCCCGGGTGTGCTCGAGCTCCACGACCTCGAAGCCCGCGCGCTCCATGAGCTCCCGGGCGAGCCGGTAGTAGGACTTGTCCGACGCCAGCATGGCCACGACGGGCTTCCTCAGCAGGCGTGAGGTCGCCAGAAGCAGGCCCAGCGCGAGGAGCGTGCAGGCCTCGTCCAGCCCGGGGAGTCGGGTGAGCGGTCCCTCGATGAGCGCGTCGCCGACGAGGATCGCGTCCGACCGGAGGAGCCGGATCGGGCCCGCGCGGCGGAGCGTGTTGACGAGGGTCTTAAATACGGAGAGCGGAATGTTTCCACCGAACGTCAACACGACGGGGTAGGGGCGCTCGCACGCCGCGACCGCGGTGGTGGACTTCCCCGTGCCCGGCTCCCCGACCAGCAGGACGCTGCGCCCCTCTCGGATCAGCTTTCGCACTCGGCGCACGTACTCGGTCTCGACGACCCGCTCCGGCGGCTCCTCCCAAACTTCGACGCGGAACGTTTCCGCATGATCTTTATCGGAGTTAACCTCCCTCACGATCGCATCCAGAAGGGTGGTGAGGGCCCTCATGTACGCGAGCATCGAACCCCTCCTCTCGTCACTGTCGCGCGAGTTCAACGCCGACTTCGAGGTCATCCCGGTCGCGGAGGATAATAGCGTGATCCGGGTCTCCCTCCCGGACGAGATCGTCGAGGTGTGCATGAAGCGACCGTTCATGTCCCCGTTCCTGAAGTCGCTGGCCTCGCTGGCCCGGGCCGTGGACGAGGAGATCTCCGGGCTGGAGCGGTTCGAGGTCGTGGAGCGGGACGACAACAGCATCGACATCACGTTCACGGGCGCCTCCGGCTCGGTGGAGGTGAAGATGGTCGCGGAGACCACGGTGCCGGCCAAGTTCATCGGGCACCTGCTGTCCCAGGGGATCCGGCGGTTCCGCGTGACTCACAAGACGTTCATGACCCGGCGGATGAACGACGACCTGGCCGTGATCAGCTTCGTGGACGACCGGCACTGCGACATGTACCGGGAGTACATGAAGCGCCTGGAGGACCTCGACGTCAGCTGCGCCGTGGGCTGGGTGAACCGGCTGGGGTGCGACGCCTTCTTCCCGAAGAGCGTGGAGTCCATCCTGGAGAACTGGCACAGCGTGGAGGCGGCCTCGCAGCTCATCCACGCGGGCGTGACCGACGTCATCCTGCTCGAGCACAGCTATTCGAAGTACCTGTTCCGCGAGTTCCACAACAGGTTCCGGCACAGCTGGGAGCGGGAGGGCATCTCGTACCGCTCGCCGCTGGGGGAGCTGACCCCGGAGTACGTGGACGAGATCGTCCTCGCGCACAACTTCCTCAAGGGCCTGAGCATGGACGTGCGCGGCATGATCAACGTGACGCTGCACCGGGACCGGATGGTCGTGAAGACGAGCCGCCGGGAGTGCTCGGTCTGGTACGAGGACATCCGGAAGGACGCGATGGAGGCGATGGACGCGGTGAGCCGGGCGCTGGTGGAGTAGGGGCGGGGCGCCCTCAGTCCGAGATGATCTCGACGAACTCCTTCAGCTTCTCGCGCACCTTCTCCTTGTCCCTTGGGTTCACCTGCACCATGCCGCCGTGGAACTCCTCGGTGATCCGCTTGAAGATGGTCGGCCCCGTGTGCTCGAACTCGTCCTTGATCAGCAGCGCGTACAGCTCGATGTCGTCCCGGTCGCTCAGCATGCTGCGGATCTTGATGAAGTCCTCGTGCATGAAGATCGCGTCCGTGATGTAGACGATCTTGCACTTGTCGTAGTCGACGTTCTCGAGCGACTCCAGGACCTTCGCCAGCGGCTTGACCGGGTCCGTGCCGCCGCCCGCCGGGATTCCCAGGATCTTCTCCACCAGCTTCCGCCGGTTGACCACCTCCTCGAAGTCCTTCAGCTGATGCACCTCGGACCGGAAGGCCCACAGCCCGATGTTCTCCATCCCCACGGTCTCGAACAGGGCGGCGGCGAGCGTCGCCGCCACCTCCATCTTGTCCCCGCTCATCGAGCCGCTCGAGTCCAGGAGGATCGCCACCTTGGGCTCGTCCTTGTTCCGGAACCGCCGCTTGTAGAGCGTCAGCGGCACGTTCTTGAAGTAGCCCTCCTCCAGGCTCCGCTCCCAGTCGATGTCCGACAGGAAGTCCGACTTGTCGAACCCGTGCAGCCAGCCGAAGTGCGCCTTCGCCTCCCCGTCCTCCAGCTCCTCGAACTCCCGGGAGATCTCGTGCCCCTCGTCCAGGATCCGCAGCGAGTCGCTCTGCAGGATCTTGAGGAACTTCTTGCGCTCCGGGAACGAGCGGTCCACGACGAACGCCGGGTCCGAGCCCTTGCCCACCCCGGAGATCCCGCCGGACGGGGCGGGCGCCGCGTCACCCTGACCCTCCGACTCGCCCTCCTCCGACTCGCCCGCCACGGGCGGGGTCTCGGCGGCCATGCCCTCCGGACTCTCGGCGGCGGCCCCCTCACCCTCTCCTTCTCCCTCCTCCTCGCCGCGCTCCGGCGCCCGCTCCGCGAGCTCTCGGAGCCGCTCCTCCAGCTCCTTGGGCACGTAGTACCCCTGATCCTTGGCCCGCTCCAGCTCCTCCAGGTTTCGCCGGACGACCTCCCGACCCACCCGCTCGGCCCAGTCCTCCAGCTCCCGCATCGTGGGCTTGAGCAGGTTCTCCACCTGGCGCTTGAACCGGTCCTCGTCGATCTGCGGCAGGTTCTTCACCATCTCGTTGGCCTGAACGACGGAGAGGAGCGGGTTCCGGAACTTGCCCCGGCGCTCCACGCCCTCGATCACGAACTGGGCCTGCTCGAGCGAGCCGGTGTAGTCCGAGGGGTCGTTACCGGTCTTCTCCTCCACGTGGTTCGGGTCCATGGGGGCGCCGCGCCGGTAAGCCTCGAACGGGTCCGAGCTCGGGCCGTGCTCCCGCAGCTGCCGCTCGAGGGCGCGCTCGAACGTCTGGGCGGCGCGCTCCCACCGGTCGTTCGCCGAGGCGACCGCCTTCGCGATCTTGCGGGCGCGCTCGAGCGCCTCCTCGACCCCGACCTGCTCCGCCAGCCGGTTGAGCCGGTGCGCGAGCTCGGAGAGCAGCTTCCGGGCCTGCTTGTTGAACGCGTCGTCGGAGAAGGCCCGCTCCAGCTCCTCCTGATCGACCGAGTGCGAGTGGGAGGCCTGGGGCGAGGTCATCGCCTCGATCTTGTGCTTGAGCGGCGAGTTCAACCGGTTAAGCACGTCCAGCCGGCCCTGCTCGGAGAGCTTGTCCATGATGCTGCGAGGCACGTGCTGCTGGAGCAGGCTGCCGATCATCTGCTCGTCCGTGATGTTCTCGAGCATCCGCTTCTTCTCGGGCCCGAAGATGGCCGTCTTGAGCATGTCCATGATGGCCTCGTCGGAGAGCTGGGACCCGAAGGCCTCCAGCACCCGCTCCACGTCCTCCCGGTCGGGCGGCTCCAGCGCCTCCTCCTCCGCCTCTTCCTCCTCCAGCAGCGACTCGAACTCGTCCCGGACGTTCTCGTTGGCGTGCGCGGCGAACTTCTTGAGGGACTCAACCGCCCGCTCGTCCACCGTCTCCTTGGACAGGATCCGCGAGAGCTCCTCGGCCACGATCGCCCGGGCGACCATCACCTTCTCGTACAGGTCGAGGGGCTTCTTGTACCCGTGCCGGGCGAAGTGCCGGATGGCCAGGTCCACGAAGGTCTGGAGGTCGATCCGGTCCCCGTCCGCCAGCACGGTCAGCTTCCGGAAGAAGCCCTCGGGTAGGTCGGGGGGAGCGTGAACGTCGCCCCGCTTGCGCAGCCGGGCCATCAGCTCGCTGACGATCTCGGTCGCCTCCTCCAGCCGGATTTCGGCCCCGGTCAAGGCAAGGAATCACCCGTCCGGTCCGCGCTTACGACCGGAAGATCGGCTTGAGCTTCTCCCGGACCTTCCGCTCGAGCGCCTTACGTCGGGCCTCGAACTCTTCGGATTTTTCCGGGTCTAATAACATGTCGCCCAGGATCTTGTTGACCACGTTGCGCGTGACGGTCTCGAGGTCGTAACCCATCCGCACGCCGATGGCCACGGCCTGCGCCACGTCCTTCGCCACGTCCACGCCCTTGCCCATGTCCTTGATCATCGAGGCCAGGTCCTCGAGCACCTTCTCCACGGCCTCCGTCGTCTCGATGACCCGGCGCGCGGCGTCCTTGGCCACCTTCTTGTAGATCTCGACGTCGTACTCGCCCCACGGGACCAGCTCCACGCGCCGCAGCAGGGCCTCGTCGAAGTTCGTCGTACCCTTACCCTCCGGGTTCAGCGCCCCGATCCGCATGATCGCGCCCGTCTCGCCGAAGTCCACCGGCGAGTGCGGGATGTAGATCACCTCGGTGTCCTTCTCGAAGATGTGGATGAGCGTGGGGATCATGTAGCCCGGGAACCGGTTCACCTCGTCGATGAAGAACAGGCAGGCCCCGTGGCGTCGAGCGTCGTTCACCACGTCCTTGAGGTAGCCACCCACGTATATGAGCTCCTTCAGGGCCTCCACCGCCTCCTCGTAGTCCACGTCCTCCCCCGCGTACTCCTCCGCGATCTTGTCCGCGACGGGCAGGGCGGCCACGTCCACGCCTCCGATGAACTCCTGCTCGCGCGCCTCCTGGTGACCCCGCATGACGACGACCGGCACGTCGTACAGCTCGCCCATCAGCCGCACGAGCTTCGTTTTGCCCGTACCGGGCGGCCCGACGAGCAGCACGGGAGTCTGCTCGACGACCAAAGTCACGTACATGGCCGCGAAGTCCCGCTTGTGCTCGTCGTCGAAGAAGTACCCGTGCTCCTCGAAGTCCTGAATGACCCGGTACGGGTCCTTCGGCAGCCTGACGTGGTCCTCCTCGCCCTCGAACACGATCCAATCGTCCTCCACGGTCACCTTAGGCTTCATAACCACCTTGCTCACGGGACGGACCCCCTATCGGTGTTCACCAAAACGACGTTAGGGGAAACCTTAAAATGATGGCAGAGCTGGTCGGGGCCGCGGCGGGCGCGGCCGCATCCTTCACCACCGCGCTCGCGATCGGGTTGCCGCCGATCCAGCGGGAGAAACCGAGAAGGCGGTCGTGGGAGGTCTCCGCCGCGTTCCCGACCCCGGTGATCGGGGCGGGCGGGACGGTGGCGGTGTGCCGGGTGCTGGGGTGGAAGGAACTCCGGCTCGCGGTGCTGGTTGGAGTCGCGGTGGGCGTGGCCTCCGCGGCGTTCGTGGCGAACATCGAGAGGGTGTTCCCCCGACCCGAGCCGGGGTGATCGCGCTGACCTGGGAGCCGGTGGTGGAGCTCGCGACGGGACTCGCGCTGGCCTGGCTGAACTTCGTGACCGTAGATATACTTATGGGACTGCCCGAGGCGCCCGGCGTCAAGGGAGCCGGGGCCATCGGGCGCGCCGTCGAGCGCCGGGGCGGTGACCTCGCCGGCGGGTACTTCATGGGCAACATCGTCTGCTCCCCGGACGCCTCCGCCGGCACGCTGCTGGCCTCCGCGGGGTACTGGTGCCTGGGCGGGCCCCACGGGGGGCTGCTCGCCGCCCTCGCCGTGTACCTCGGCAACCGGCTCTGCGCCGACCCGGGGTACGCCGGCACGCTCGGCGCGCTCTCCGCCACGGCCCTCGTGACCCTGTACGACCGCGTGCTCGGGTTCGACCCGATCAACTTCGTGGCCGGGATGGTCCTGGCCATCACGACGATCCACGGGATCGACCACCCGATCGCCTCCCGAATCATCGGGGACATGGCGCGCCGCCTGGGTCGGGGGCCCCGGGAGTGAGGCCCGCCGAGCTCGTGATGCTGGCCGTCCTGCTCTGGGTATCGCTGCGCCTGCTGGTGGCCCGGGACGTGTACGCGCAGCTGATCTACCTTAACGTCGTGGGGTTCGCCCTGGCCGGGCTGATCGCGGCCACCTGGCGCACGGACATGGGGCTGCTGGCGGCGCTCTGCTCGTTCATCTTCTCCACCCTGGAGTCCAACGCCGTGGCCTACACGATCCGCAAGGTGGAGGAAATCCGACGGGAGGGCGGGCGCCGTTGAACGCCCTCCTGATCGCGTCGCTGTCCGCCTGCGCGATCGGGACCGTGGCCGCGGTGCTGAGGAGGGACCCGGTGCGGAAGCTGCCGGGCCTCGCGCTGGCCAAGTCGGGGATGATCGGTGCCGTGGCCGCGGAGGGGTACCTGGACGTCGCGGCCGCGGGGGCGGCCATGGAGGCGATCGGCACGATCATGTTCTGCGTGTACCTGATCAGGATCGAGGAGGTGAGGGCCCGTGGTGAGTGAGTCGGAGCTGGCCCTCTACGCGGGCTCGTTCATGGTGCTCGCGGGCGTCGCGGGCGCCGCGATCGGACCCTCCCGCTCGGACCCCGTCGTCAAGGCCCTGAACCTGGACCTGGCCTCGACCGGGATCTGCCTCATCTTCCTCGCGTTCAACCACATGCTCGCCCTCCTCACGTACATCGCCGTCGGAGCCTTCGCCACCCCCATCCTCATGAGAGCCATCCTGAGGGTGGAGGCCGGTGAGCGCGAGTGAGGGGTTCTCCCGGCTCCTCCTCTCCGTGCGCCGGCCGGAGTCCATGGTCTCCGCCTACTGCCTCCTGCTCGCGGTCATCGCCGCCGTCGGGCTCACGCACGGGTACCACTACCACCGGAAGCAGCTCTACCCCCGGCCCGAGCCCCAGCTGCAGGTGAAGTCGGGGGACCCGCTGGCCCCGTACGATCGGGGCGGGATCCCGCTCCGGCGGCCCGGGATCGCGGTGTCCCAGTACCCGCAGTTCGAGCCGAGCCGCGGCTGGGTGACCTCGTACCTGACCCCCTTCACCCGGTGGCTGGCCCGGCACTCCCGGCACTGCGGCACGACGATCGTCTCGCACCCGGGCGGCATCCTCGACGAGATCCTCTACTACACGCGGGGCCTGGACACGGTCCTCGAGTCCTCGATCATGTTCGTCGGGTTCGTGATCTTCTCGTGGGTCGTCCGGATGAAGACCGTCACCGAGCGGGAGATGGGGCGGAGGGAGTAGGTTGCAGCTGGTCCCGGCCACGGTCCCGGAGCTCACCGTCAGGATGTACCACGCGGCCGTGGCCGTGGGGCTCGCCGCGGGCCTGATCGCGACCGCGGACATCCTCGCGGACCGCAACCCGCTGAACCGCCTCACGATGACGGACGCCGTGGAGATCGGGGCCCTCGCGCTCCTGGCCTCGGTGGGCACGGACTTGGCGGAGTGCCTCATCCTGCCGGGGCTGGTCGTCGGGCTGGCGGAGCTCATGGCCACCTCGGAGGTCCTGATCGCCCGCCACTCGGACCCCCGGAGCCTGCCCCGGTTCGACCCGCTGGACATGGAGGTGCTCCGGACGGCCCCCACGGCCCTGATGATCGGGCTGGCCCTGTACGGCGTGCTCCTGACGGGGTTCACCGGCGGGGCCGTCGCGGGCACGGGGGCGGCCTTCTACCTCTTCTCCCGGGTGAACCGACCGAGGTACGAGGAGTGGCGGGGCATGGAGTCCCTCTCCGGGCTCGGCTGGGCCCTGTGGGTGATCGGGTTCAGCCTGTTCTTCCTGCACCCGAGGTACTGGCTGCTGGCGCTGCTGCTCGCCGGCACCGGCGGCATCCTGGTGAAGGTCGGGCCGAAGCTGTCCCTCTTCGGGTACGTGATGGGCTACGACGTCCGGGTGGGGGCGGGCGATGTACCCGAGCGGTGAGGTGTTCACCGTCATCCCGCTGGGCGACATCGTCCCCTACCTCAGCACGGTGAACGCGGTGATCCTGGGCGTGCTCATCGCCGTCCTCCTGCTCCCGATCCTCAGCCGGACGGACATCTACGTGGAGGTGGACCACCGACGGCCGAAGATCAAGGCGAAGATCGTGACCCCGCGGGAGGACCGCATCAAGGCCGCCCTCGCCCTCACCTCCACGCTCGCGTCCGTGGGCGTGGTCACGACCGGGGACGTGTTCAACTTCACCCTCTTCCTCTCCCTGCTCGGCATGTCCAACATGGGGCTGATCGGAACGACCGTCGGGGACGACTTCGCCCTCGAGTGCGCCTTCCACTACGGGCTGATGTGCCTGATCGCGAGCCTGCCCCTCTTCGGCGGCGCCGCCCTGATCCTCGCCTCCACCGGCACGCTCAGCCTCCACGAGCTGATGAAGCTCCCCCGGGGGGCCGGCGGGTGGACGCTGACGTACGGTAAGGCCCTCCTCACGGCCGGGGTCCTCGGGGAGGCGGGCGTCGGACCCTTCTACGCGGTGAAGGTCGACTCGTTCCGCCGGATCTGGGGCCGGTACGCCTTCGTGATCCACCTGACCACGCTCCTGACCTTCTCCCGGTTCATGGAGATCCTCAGCCTCCTACCGTGACGGGGGAGGACGGGGTGAGGCGCTGGCTACCCTTCCTGGCCGCCGTGGCCGCCGACGCGCTCCTGATCTGGCTCGAGTGGTGGTACCCCGGGCCGGTGAGACGGCACTACGGCGCGTTCCTCGCGCTCACGATCCTGATCTTCTCCCTCACCCTACTCGCCCTGGGCTGGGCCCTGGCGCCCCGCGGGAAGCCGGACCGAGCACCGTTCCTGGGGTACTGACGGATGATCGTCGTGGACACCGTGCTGGGGCTGCTGGAGGCGTTCTTCGTCGGCAGCGTGTACCTCGGGCTGCACCGGAAGGTGATCGCGCGCATCCAGCGGCGGCCGGGCCCGCCCATCATCCAGGAGTTCCTGCACACGCTCAAGTTCCTCATGAAGGAGGCCTACGCCCCCATCACCGCCGCCGGATTCCTGTACTGGCTCGTGCCCGTGTTCAACGTGATCGTCTGGTCCTCCGCCGTCACGATCTCCGCCGTCCTGGAGGGCAACCTACTCCCCTTCTTCGCCCTCTACGCGGCCTACAAGGTCCTCTCGCACGGTGCCGGCGTGTCCGCGGGCTCCACGTACACGAAGATCGGCGGCGTGCGGCACGCGATCATGCCCGCGGGCGAGCTCGCCCTCGCCTGCTCCCTCGTCTCCGCGTACTTCATCACCGGGCACGCCGACGTGGCCGGCATCCTCGCGTGGGAGCGCGCGCACGGGCCGCTGATCGAGCACGCGCCCTTCTCCGCGCTCGCGTTCTTCACCCTGCTCTGGATCGACGCCCCCTACTCCCCCCTCGACCCCTCCAAGGGCTACGACATCGTGGAGGGGTACCTGACGGAGTACCCCGGCTTCCTCCGTGGCCTCATGTGCACGGCCGAGGCCCTGAAGTTCTACTGCGAGCTCTGGATCTTCCAGGCCGTGTTCCTCGGCGTCTCGGACCCGGCCACCCACCTGCTCGTCATGGGCGCGCTCACGATCCTCCTGGCCGTCCTGTGCGCGATCACCCCGATCCTCACCCCGTACCAGGCCGTGGGCGTCCACGTGCTCGTCGCGTCGCTGATGTTCCTGGACGCGCTGATCCGCTGAAGGGGGCGGAGACCCGTGAGACCCCACCTGCTCGCGCTCACCTCCTCCCTCCTGGTGATGGTGGGGATCACGGCCGCGGAGCACTCCACCCAGTCCCGGATCGGCGCGCTGATCCTGCTGGCGGTGACCCTACTCCTCGCCACCTGCAGCCGCACGTGCGAGGCGGTCCACCGGGCCGAGGAACTCGCCGTGCCACTGGCCGTGCTGACCCTACTGCTAGCCTGCCTGCACGTGCTGCGGGTGGGGCACCTATGAACCCGGAGGACCTCGCCATCCTGGGCGCGACGGCCGCCTTCGTGGTCGGCTCACTGGTCGGCCTGGAGTACAGCTACCGGGTCTACGGGGAGATCTTCCGGGAGCGGCGCATCGACCCGATCGCCCTCCCGCTGGCCCTCCTCGGCTGGTCCACCCTGGCCGTCTCCTGGGTGAAGTGGCGACCGCTGGGGCTCCCGGCGGGCGCGTTCCTGGCCGGGTTCGTGGTGAACATGCGCCCCGGGTACGGCCGCATCGAGACAGCGCTCGGCCTGCTCCTGTTCTGCTCGATCCTCCTCGCCCACCGCGGGATGGAGGTGATCGGATGCTGAAGCTGCTCACCCGGAGGAAGGACCTGACGGAGGAGGATCTCGAGGAACTCTACGCCGAGGACGAGGAGACCGTGCTGCGCGTGAAGCGGTGGATCCTGCGGAGCTACGCCTACGACCGGGACATCGTCCGGCGCCTGGCCGAGCTGCTGGGAGTGGAGAAGGACCAGGTCCGGTCCGTCCTCACCCGGGCCCGCTCCTGCACGGCCCTCTACGGGCTTCACCCCGAGGTGGAGCAGCTGGAGCGCCTGGTCGAGAACCTGGACGAGACGGCGGAGCTGCTCCTCCTGCTCGACGTCATCGGCGAGGGTGAGCTGCGGGAGGAGCTGAGGGAGGAGCTGTTGGAGCTGTACCGGGGCCGGGAGCCCGTGGAGCTCGACCGGGACCGGCTGCTCCGCGCGTTCTACTCCCTGCGGGAGCGGGGGATCGTGTAGTTGCGCTCCCTGCTGAAGCGACTGAAGGGGTTCGTGCGCTCCCGCTCGATCCACGTCACGGTGGTGAACACGGGCGGCTGCAACGGGTGTGACATCGAGATCCTCGCCTGCTACACGTACCGGTACGACCTCGAGCAGTACGGGATCTACTACCACAACAACCCGAGGAAGAGCGACGTCCTGATCGTCACGGGCCCCGTCACGTACCAGTGGCGGGAGAAGCTGGAGCGGCTGTACCGGAAGGTGCCGGAGCCCAAGGCCGTGGTGGCCGTGGGCGCGTGCGCCTGCTCCGGCGGGATCTTCAACCAGGAGGGCGGGCGCGTCTGCGGGCCCGTCCGGGAGATCATCCCCGTGGACGCCGAGGTGCCCGGGTGCCCCCCGCGCCCGGAGGAGATCGTGTCGGCCATCGTGGAGGTCGTCCCTCGACTCTTCCGAGCGTGGGAGTTCCGGCGGGGTAGCGAGCATGGAGCGGAGGCGGGAGGGTAGGGACGCGTCCCCCCGGGGCAACGTGCGCGTGGTGGACGTGGAGACGGGCGAGGAGGTGCCCATCTCGCACAAGGTGCCCGTGGGTCCCAACCATCCCATCCTCAAGGAGCCGCTGCGCATCAAGCTGGCCGTGCGCGGGGAGGAGGTCGTCGACTGCAAGGTGGAGATGGGCTACTGCCACCGCGGGATCGAGCGGATCATGGAGGGGATGCCGTGGCAGAAGGCCGCGTTCCTGGCCGAACGCGTCTGCGGGATCTGCTCCCACGCGCACAACATGTGCTTCATCGGGGGCGTGGAGCGCACGGCCGAGGGCGAGCCCGCCCCGCGGGGCCTCTTCCTGCGCGTGCTCGTCCAGGAGCTGGACCGTATCCAGTCGCACCTGATCGCCAACGCGGCGTACTTTTACTCCATCGAGCATGAGACGATGTTCGTCTGGAACATGAACACGCGGGAGCGCGTCCTGGACTGCATCGAGGAGATCACGGGCAACCGCATCCTCACCGGCTGGAACGTCGTGGGCGGGGTGCGGGTCGACGTCACGGAGGACCAGCTGGAGCGCGTGCTCGAGACCCTGGAGAAGGTCGAGGAGGACGTGAAGGCGTACCGCCGCATCGCCCAGACGGACCCCCTCATCAAGCTCCGCTCCCGCGGCGTGGGCGTGATCACGAAGGAGCACGTCCGCCGGTACCGCGTCGTCGGCCCCCAGGCCCGCGCCTCCGGCGTGCCCGAGTCCGACATGCGGCTCCAGGAGCCCGTGTACCCGGAGCTCGGCTTCAAGCCCGTCTCCCGCAAGCGGGGCGACAACCTGGCCCGCATCCTCGTCCGGTACGACGAGTGCCTCCAGTCCATCGACCTCATCGAGCGGATCGTGGACGAGCTCCCCGAGGGAGAGCACCGCCGCGAGCTGGAGATCCGGGGTGGTCACGTCGACCACCGGGTTGAGGCGCCCCGGGGCGAGCTCGTCTACGACATGGAGCTCACCCAGGGCGGGGTCGTCCGGCGCGTCACCATCCGCACGCCCTCCGTGCCCAACATCCGCGTCCTGGAGGCGATCGCCCCGGGCGCCCCCACCATCGCCGACGCCGTCGCCGTCTACGCGAGCCTGGACCCGTGCGTCGCGTGCAACGAGCGGTTCGTGATCGTGGACCGGGACCGCGGCGAGATCCTCTACGAGGGCCGGGCCCGGGAGGTGATGAGGGAATGCTCCCGGACTACCTCGGGCAGATCCTGACCCGCAAGGGCGGCAAGCGGCTGCTCGACGCGCACTCCCCCCGCCGGATCCTCGACCGACCGCCCCGGTTCCGGGACTTCCCCCGGATCGACCTCGACCGGTGCGTCGTATGCGGCGCCTGCGCGGACGCTTGCCCCGTCGGGGAGGCCGAGAACCAGCCCCCCGCCCTGGAAATGGGGGACCGGGGGCCCGTCCTCCACCGCGAGCGGTGCATCCGATGCGGCCTGTGCGCGGAGGTCTGCCCCGTGGGCGCCATCGAGGTCGGCACGCTCGCCGAGGAGGTGAAGGAGCGGGTCGTCCCTTCCAAGCCCGCCCGGGTCGTCGTCGACCGGGACCTGTGCGTGGGCTGCGGCCGGTGCCAGGAGGTTTGTCCTTCGGACGCCATCGAGGTGGACGAGACCGCCAGCGTCGACCCGGAGCGCTGCGTGCTCTGCGAGCGGTGCATCCAGGCGTGCCCCGTCGCCGGGGCGATCAAGCTGATCCCGCTGGACGTAGAGGAGCTCGCGAGGCGCTGGACCGAGCACCTGAAGGAGGCCCTCCGCCGGGCCCGGGAGGGGTGAGTCCGTGGTCGAAGTCCACTTCCACCTCGACGACCGGCTCACGAACGTCCGCGTCAACCTCGCCCGCGTCGAGCGCCCGGAGGAGTGCGTCGCCTGCGGCCTGTGCGCGGAGGTCTGCCCCGTGGGCGCCATCGAGGTGGAGGACCGGGTGAGGCTGGACGAGGGGCGCTGCGTGGGCTGCTCGCTGTGCGTGCAGGCCTGCCCCCGACGCGTGCTGAGGTACTACGAGCTCACCTTCGAGGACTCGGAACCCCGCACGCGCCCCGTCCAGGTCCCTCGGGCCGAGCCGGAGGTCCGCTCCATCCGCGTGGACCTGGACGTCTGCGAGGAGTGTGAGGGGAAGCCGTGCCTGGAGGCCTGCCCCGAGGACGTGATGCGGCGCGTCATCGAGGAGCACGTGATCGACCTCGACGCGTGCCGCGGCTGCCTGGAGTGCGTCAAGGTGTGCCCGCACGGCGCGGTGTCCATCGAGCTGGACGTGCCCGAGCTGGAGACCCGGGACCCACCGACGCTGAACCGCGAGCTGTGCGTCGAGTGCGACAGGTGCCACGAGGTCTGCCCCACGGGCGCCACGGAGAACGTGCCGGCCGGCAGCCCCGATCCCGACGCGTGCATCGGATGCTACGTCTGCGTCGCCCACTGCCCGACCGAGGCCCTCAAGCGCCCGGACCACCGACCGCGCCCGCGCCGGACGGAGCGCGTGTACTTCATCGACCCGGAGCTGTGCATCGGGTGCCGGATCTGCTACGAGGCCTGCCCGGTCGGGGCCGTTGAGATCGAGGAGGAGACCCGCATGCCGGTGATCACGCCGTCCGAGTGCGTCCGGTGCGGCCTGTGCGCCGAGGCCTGTCCCACCTCGGCCATCGACACCGTGCCGACGGACCGGGCGGAGCGGGAGGTCAGGCGGGCCCTCGTGGGCAACGCCTTCCTGCGCACCCTCCAGGAGCTCCTCCGATCGCGGGCCGAGCGGGAGTTCGGATCCCTGGAGGAGCGGGAGCGCCGGCTCCGGCGCCGGCTGGAGCGGAAGCTAGAGAGGAGGCTGAAGCGTGAGGCGCTCCGTCGGGAGGTCCGAGAGGAGGTGGAGGAGGCGCTGCGCGAGCTCGTGCTGCGGGTGGGTCTCGAGCATGGTGAGGACCTGGACCGAGGTTAGGATGGTGAGGGTCATCCCGAGGCTGTGCCGGGGCTGCGGCCTCTGCGAGCGGGAGTGCCCGGTGGACGCGATCACCGTTCGGGATGGGGTGGCTCGAATCGATGGGGATCGGTGCGTACGGTGCGGCCTGTGCGTGAGGGTGTGCCCCTTCGACGCCCTCCTCATGGGCCGCGCGTACGCTCAGGAGGGCGAGGAGCGGGTGGAGCTGCTAGGCGGGCCCCCGGACGTTCGGGTCCGGGTGATCGAGGAGCGGTGCGTGGGGTGTCAGGCCTGCTCCTCCTCCTGCCCCTTCGACGCCCTCTTCGGGAACAAGGGGTCCCCTCCCGAGCTGGATGAGGAGCGGTGCGTGGGGTGCCTGGAGTGCGTGAGGGTGTGTCCCGCCCGGGCCATTAAGCCCGTGGGGGAGGAGCGTTGAGCGCCCGGGAGAGCGTTCCGCTGGACGAGCTGGTGGACCGGGTGCTGGAGCGCGTGGAGGGGGCGGACGAGGAGCTCGTCGCCCGCGTGGCCGCCGAGGTGGGGCCCGTCCGCCGGGAGTTCGTGATCGTGGACGGGGAGCGGTGCGTGGGGTGCAAGATCTGCTACGAGGAGTGCCCGGTGGACGCGATCTCGGAGCCGGACCCCAACAACCCGCCCGAGATCGACCACGACCGGTGCGTGAGCTGCCGGCTGTGCGCGAAGTCCTGCCCCGTGGACGCGCTCAGCGTGGTCCGCGGTGAGGCGCGGGTGCGGGGGAAGGAGGTGGAGATCCTGCTCGACCGGGTGGAGGTGATCCGTCGGAAGATCGACGTGCGGGAGGCGCGGTTGGACGAGTCCAGGTGCGTTCAGTGCGGCCTCTGCCGTCAGGTCTGCCCGGTGGACGCGCCCGACCTGGAGCGGTTGGAGATCGATCTGGACCGGTGCGTGGGCTGCCGCGCGTGCGAGCACGCCTGCCCGACGGACGCGATCCGGATCCGCCGGCGGCTGGAGTCCCCCCGGTTTGAGCGGGAGATCGAGCTGGATCAGGATTCCTGCATCGGGTGCGGGGTGTGCGTGGAGGTCTGCCCGGTGGACGCGGTGGAGATGGAGGGGGACGTGGCGAGCATCGATTACGATCGGTGCATCCGGTGCGGGGAGTGCGCCCGGAACTGCCCGGCGGGCGCGATCCGCGTCCGGGAGCGGGGTGAGGAGGGTTGAGGGCGGACCGGTGGGCGACGAGTGAGTACCCGGAGGTGCGGGTGGACGACGACCTGGAGCGGGCCGCGCGCGAGCTGTCCCGGTACTCGGAGTACACGGCGGTCGTGGTGGACGACTCCGGCCGGCTGGCGGGCCTCGTGACCTCCAACGACGTGTGCCGGGGCCTTTTGGCCGGTGCCGAGCGGGTGGAGGAGGTCTCTCGGCGGCCCGAGTCGCTCTCCCCTTCGGACCCGATCACCGAGGCCGTGCGGATGATGATGGACTCGGACCTCACGCTGGTCCCGCTGGTCGAGGACGACATGAGCGTGGTGGGCGTGGTCACGCTGCGGACGGTCGTGGAGCTGATGTCGAAGCTGTACGACACCCCGGTGGAGAAGCTGCTGCGCGAGGTGTACGAGCACGCCCCCGGGATCTCGTGGGAGGAATTTATAGAGGCGGCGACGCTGGTGTTCAACCGGGAGCTGGGCCGGGACGTGTCCCCGGAGGAGTTCGAGCGGAAGATCAGCGATCGGACGTTCGGGTACGTGCTGTGGCTTATGGGCGGGCTCGAGCGGATGTTCGTGTACCTGTTCAAGCTGGGGGAGGCCGTCGTGGCCCGCCGGGTGGCTAAGAGGCGGCGGGAGCTGAGGCGGTCTTAGCCCCCCGCCCGCGCCAAAGTTATATGATGCGAAACGTTACACGAGCCTGAACGAGGGGGCGGTCCCGCGTATGGTGCGGGACGACGAGATCGCCGCGCTGACCCAGCTCCGGCTGGAGCGGGTGGCCAAGAGCCGCCCCCGTGGGGACCTGTGGGAGTTCCTGAAGCGGGCCTACGAGAAGGGCGTGAAGGTGGACGCGGGCCACCTGATCATCCTCTCCGTGCTGGAGGAGGCGAACCGGCTCCTCGACCAGCTGTCCCAGGCCGTGGGGGAGAAGAAGGCCAAGCAGATCCTCAAGGAGGCCGGGATCTACACGCGCTCGGGGAACTACGTGAGCGGCGAGCTCCTGAAGGAGTTCATCAACCGGGAGAGCCGGGTGGCCGTGCACAACCGGGTCAAGGACCTGCGCAAGATGGGGTTCAAGATCGACGGTAAGCCGGGTCCGGACGGCGGGTACGCGCTGGTCCAGGTCCCGGAGTGGTACCGAAAGAGCGTGAGGTCGGGCTCCGAGGAGTCGGAGTGAGGTCAGTCCAGCACCTCGACCTCGCCCACGTCGCGGACCATGCCCTTGACCCGGCCCACCACCTTCTCGCTGACCTCCACGTACAGCTCGACCCCGTCCTCGGACCACCGCTCGTCCAGCACCTTCCCCAGGTCGTGCAGCCGGGAGATCACCCGCATGCTGCGCGGGTCCGCGGGGAGCCGCACGCGCACGTTCCGCCAGTACCGGGACAGCACGGCCCGGAGGCGCTCCCGCAGCTCGTCCAGCCCCTCCCCGGTCTTCGCCGAGACGATGACCGGGTTCGAGACCATCCCCTCGAGCGCCTCCAGCCGGCGCTCCGCCTCCTCCCACCCGACGAGGTCGGCCTTGTTGAGCGCCGTGACGATGGGGGACCGGGCCCCGATCTCGTCCAGCACCCGGTGACACACCCGCAGCTTCCGCCGGATCTCGCTCGGCTCCTCGCTCACGTCCACGACCAGCAGGATCAGGTCGGCCCGGGCCGTCTCCTCCAGCGTCGACTTGAAGGACTCGACCAGCCAGTGCGGCAGGTTGTCCACGAACCCGACCGTGTCCGTGAGCAGGACCCGGTGCCCGTCCAGGTTCAGCGCCCGCGTGGTCGTGTCCAGCGTGGAGAACATCCGCTCGTCCACGCGCACCCGCTCGTCCGTGAGCCGCCGCATCAGGGTGCTCTTGCCCGCGCAGGTGTAGCCGGCGAGCGTCACGAGCTCGAAGCCGAGCCGGCGCCGGTGCTTCCGCTTCAGCTCCCGGTCCCGCTCGATCTGCCGCAGCTTCCGCTCGATCCGGGCGATCTTCCGCCGGATCATCTCCTCGTACTTGTCCGCCTCGTACTTACCCAGGCCCCGAAAGCCCGGCCGTTCCTCCCGCTTCGCCAGGTTCACCATCTCCCGGGCCCGGGGCAGCTCGTACTTGAGCCGAGCGAGCTTAACCTGCAGCTTGGCCTCCTTGGTCCGGGCCCGCTGCGCGAAGATCTCGAGGATCAGCTGGAACCGGTCGATGACCCGGACCCCGAACTCGCCCGCCAGGTTGTACGCCTGCACCGGCTTGAGCTCGTTCTCGAAGATCACCCGGTCCACGTCGTGCTCCCGGACGAACCGGGCGATCTCCCTCACCTTGCCCCGACCGATGTTGTACCGCGGGTCCTCGTGTCGAAGCTGCTTGAACCTGCCGACGACCTCGTAGCCGGCGGATTCGGCCAGCTGCTCCAGCTCGTCCAGTCGGCTCTCCTGACCCCACTCCAGGCGCTCAACCAGGACTGCCCTGGGACGATCGGGCAACCTTCAACCCCATCTTGACGCCCTTGTAGACGCCGTAAGCCAGCTTGTGGGCCATCTCCACCACCTCGCGCTCCGCCACCGTCTCCGCGTACTTGAACGGGGCGCCCAGCAGGGCGGACACGCGCCACTCGGGCTCCCCGAAGAACTCGCCCGGCTCGGCCACGACCGTGAACTCGTCCGCCTTGTCCACCCCGTTCAGCGCCCGGGAGACCTCCTCCGCGAGCGTCCGCAGGTTGGGAGGCTCGGACGTCCTCACGACGAAGACGTTCACGTCCCGAACCGAGAAGACGTTGAACCCGTCCACCTCGGCGGAGACGCACGCCGTGATCCTATTATATCGGCCGTCCTCCTCGACGTGGCGCCCTGAGATATCCACCCCGACCACGTTTGTGCGCTCCAGAGTCGACCCCCCGGCGGGGTGGACACGCTGACCGTGTTTATAATCGTGCGCTCCGACTCCTACGAGAAGATCCTCAACTGCCTGTCCGATGTGGAAAGGTACGCGGGTATTAAAATCTTGGGCAAGCCTCGTATCCTCAGCCCCGACGTGGCCAACACCATCGTCCGCGAGCTGCTCGGAGAGGTCAAGCGGCCGTACCCGGTGGCCGCCATCGCCCAGGCGGAGGGGGAGCCGGCCGAGATCATCGAGAAGATCTCGAAGATCCACCCGCCCGGGCACGTGATCGTCGTCACGCCCCGGCACGGGGACATCTACCGGGGCCTCCTCCGCCGGTTCGCCAAGTTCGAGGAACTGCGCGGGTACCACCCACCCAAGCGGAGGATCGGGACGGATGAGGACCGGGAACAGGAGGAAGGCTGAGCGGCTCCGCCGGCTGTTCCCGGACGAGGTGGAGTACCACCGGGACGACGACTTCGTGGTGACGTGCCCCACCCGGCTCTGCTTCGTGCCGACCCCGATCGACGCCGTGATCCGGATCCTGGAGCGCCTGAGGCCGGGCCCGGAGGACCTGGTGGTGGACCTGGGGTGCGGTGACGGTCGGTTCGTGGCGGCCGCCGCCTACCTGTGCGGGTGCCGGGGGGTGGGCGTGGACGCGCGGGAGGACGTGCTGCGGGTCGCGCGCCGTAAGTGCGAAACGCTGGGCGTAGACGATAAAACGACATTTATACGGGCCGACGTACGGGAGGTGGACCTCCGCGGGCTGGATCCGGACCTGGTGTTCGTGTACCTTTTCCCGTCGCTCCTGCGCGAGCTCGCGGAGGAGCTGGCCGCGTGCGGCGCCACGGTCGTCAGCTACACGTTCCCGATCGAGGCGCTCGGACCGGCCCGGGTGCTGAAGCTGGGCGAGCGTCGACGCGCGTACGTGTACGAGCCTTAAGGGGACGCCGGTCTTGAACGAGCTGATTAGGGCCGCGATCGACCGGTTCCGGTCCAGCCGCCGGCTCAGGTCTCAGATCCTCGGGATCTCGGGCCTCACCCCGCGGAAGGATCGGGCCGTGGAGGTGGCGACGGGAGCGCGGCTCGTGGAGGAGGCGCTGGAGGTACGGGACGCCGTGCGCCGCGGGGACCGGGAGAAGGTGCTCGAGGAGCTGGGAGACCTGCTGATCGAGGTGGAGGCCTTCATGACCGCCCACGAGATTAATTTGGAGGACGTGCGGCGTTTCCAGTCCCGCAAGCAGCGCGAGCTCGGGCAGCTGGAGGGCTAGTTGCTTGAACGTGGTGGCCGTAGACCTGGGGACCGAGGTGATCGCGGCGGCCGTGGGCAGGCTCCGCGGGGACAACCTGGTCGTCAAGGGGTACAGCGAGCGGTACATCATGGACCCCACGCTCATGGAGCGGGGTAACGTACGGTACGTCCGCGGCGTCAGCGAGGTCGTGGAGCGGACGGTCCGGGAGGCGCTTAACAACGCGGGCCTCGACCGGCGGGAGGTGGAGGGCGTCGGGCTGTCGATGACCGGCGACCGGTTCGAGATTCAAGAGAAGGCGATCCGGGTGACCCCCGAGGGCAGCGTCGGGTGGGAGGACATCGGGCGCTCGATCGTGGAGCGGCTGGAGTTTTCCGACCGCGTCCGCCCGGTTTCGGTGGATATCGTGGAGCTGGAGGTGAACGGTACCGAGGTCGACCCGCGCGAGCTCAGCTCGGAGCACCCGGAGGGGATCATCGGGAGCCGGGCCTCCGAGGTGCGGTTCCGGGCCATCGTCTCGAGTGCGAACCCCACGCTCGTCCACAACCTGGAGCGGATCGCGGACATCCTCAACCTCAAGCTGATTACCGTCTCCATCGAGCCCATCGCCGTGGCCAAGTCCCTAACGGCGGAGCAGCGGGCCACGGACTACCTCCTCATCGACTCCGGCGGCGGCACCACCGACGTCTCCATGATCCGGGACTCCAGCCTCGAGCTGTGCAAGACGATCAAGGTGGGCGGCCGTGACTTCACCCTCGCCCTGGCGAACGAGTTCGGTCTGACCTACGAGGAGGCGGAGAGCCTGAAGAAGAAGCTGAACTCCCCCGTCGCCGACGAGGAGCTCGCCAAGTACGGCATCTCCCGCAGTCAGGCGCTCGAGCCCATCGAGGAGGTGGCCGAGTACGTCCGGGACACCATCCTGTCCGCCGTCAAGCGCATGATCCGGGCCGCCGACCTCCAGCCGCCCGACCGCGTCGGCCTCTACGGGGGCGGGATCCTGCTGGACCAGGCGGAGAACGCGGTTCGGGAGGCCGTCATGCTCGCCTACCGGGACTACCTGGGCACCGTCCCGCGCATCCACATCCTCGACGCGGCGCGCGTGGTCCCGCACACCGGTCGCCGCCTGCAGGGTCCCATGCGCGTCGTGGCCCTCTCCGTCCTGCGCGACACCGCCCTGTGCCAGCGGCACGCGGGGGCCCGGATCGAGGTCGAGGTGGACGAGATGCGGGCACCCGAGGGCCGCTACACCCTGGAGGTCAGCGGGCGGCTGGAGGACACCGTCCGCATCCCGCGCAAGACCGGCCTCAAGCAGGCCCTGATCAGCTTCATCAAGGAGGTCATCTTTATGGAACCCTCCCCGCTCATCGCCAAGCTCAAGGGCCGAGCCTACGCCGGCACCGTCGCCATCAGGTTCGACGGGCTGGACGGGAACCGGGTGCGAAACGTGGAGGGCGTGCGGATCCGCACGCTGCCCACCAAGTCGGCGGACGAGGTGCGCCGCCTCCCCTACGAGTACATCATCGTGCAGGTGAAGGAGATGGGGCCCATACTGATCCCGGTGGACGAGATCGTCGGCGAGGCGGGGGAAGAGGGTGAGACGGAAGGCCACGCTGATCGTCCTGAGGAGCGGCTGGACGATACCGGAAGTCGTCAACCTAATTAAACGGGCGAAGAACGACGTGGTCGTGGTCGTGGGGGAGATCGACTCGTTCAACCGGGAGGTCCTGTCGTCCGTCTGCCGCTCCCTGGACAAGATGGTCCTCTTCGGCGACGAGTACGTGGACAAGTTCTCCATCGACGAGCGGCTGGAGACCATCAAGGAGTCACCGCCGGTCCGCCACTGCGACCTCGCCGTGCTCGAGGAACCCGCGCAGATGGACGGGCAGGTCCTGCTGGACGTGAAGGCCGACGAGGAGACGATCGACCGGATCCTCACCGAAGCGCACCGGCACTTCGACAAGGTCTGCCGCTACGAGCGCAACGTGAGGGCCGACGCGTACCTGGTCGTGGACCGAAGGCAGGGCCGGATCCGACTCTACGCCCAGAACGATAGCGACCGGCTGCGCGAGTTCAGCATGAAGGTGGCGACGATGGTGGCGGGTCGGAGGGGCCGCTCCTCCAGGCTCCGACGCGTTGCCCTCGCCTCGGCGGTCACGCTCGTCGTCCTGGGAGTCCTCCTGTCCGGGCTACTTCTTACGAATCTCCACCACGTCTCCTAGCGTGAGTCCCTCACTCCCGGAGCCCGACGTCTCGGCCTCCGTCGCCTCCAGGGGCTCCAGCAGGTCCACCTCCAGCACCTTCTCCAGCCTCCGGGCCAGGTTCACGTCCGGCTCCATCTTCCCCGCCTCGATCCGCCGGATCACGGACACCTTCTCCCCAACCCGCTCCGCCAGCTCCTCCTGACTCCACCCCTTGCGTTCCCGCGCCTCCCGCACCCGGTCCGCGTAATCCGGAACCAGCTCGTACCCCTCCCGAAACGGATCGAACCCCCTGGGACGCCGACGACGCGGCCGGGGAGCCCGCCGAGGTGGGCGGCGACCACCGCGCTCCCGACGCCCCGAACCCACGCTCGGGCGAGCCACCTCCCTACCGAACCGGGCGCACTCCTCGCAGACCCGCAGCTCGGACCCCTCCACCCGCACGACCCTCGCCCGACCCCGGATCGGGCGACCGCAGATCTCGCACCTGCGCTCCGACAAAGTCCCGTATCCCCTGGTCGAGGGATGGCGCGTTCCCGCCAGGGGAAGCGGGGCTGCTGATCAAATAAGGGTGCCGGTCTTCCACCACCAAGGGGCCTCAAGCTTGCCCCGGCTGATCATGCGCGGGAAGACCGTCCGAGGCAGCGGCGAGGTGGAGGGTGAGGTCATCCACGTCACGCACCCGGATCAGATCGTGGACATCCAGGAGGGCCAGGTGGTCTTCACCCAGGACCTGGGCGGGGCCTACGACACGTACCCGGAGGTGATGGGGGCCGTGGCCATCGTCTGCACGGGCGAGGTGCGCACCCTCTCCGACGACGGGGAGATCCCGGTCGTTCGGGAGGCCCAGCCGGTCAGCGAGGAGGCTAAGGAGCTGCTCGTCGAGCCCGAGATCCCGGAGGACGCTCCGCACCACGGGGAGGAGCACCGACACCTCATGCCCCCCGAGGGCAGCCGTGTGCGCGTCGACCTGGATCGCGGCGAGATCTACCTGCTCGAGGAGGAATGAGCGTTGCGGCCCGAGGAGGCCCTCGCCCCGCTGGCGGAGCTCGTGGGCGACCGGGACCGGGTCGTGGTCGACCTCGGGGACAACACGATCGCCGCCGCCAAGGCCGGACTGGACCCGGACGGAGGCACCGGCGCGCTGGGCGGCGCGATCGCCGTCGCCCTCGGCCACTGCCTCCGCACCGAGGGCCGGGTGTACTGCGTGGTGGGCGACGGCGGCTTCTTCATGCACCTGCACACGCTGGCCACGATCGCGCAGAACCGGGACCGGTTCGAGAACCTCACCATCGTGGTCGTGACCGACGCCGCCTGGGGGATGACCGGGGGGCAGGAGAACCCCGCCACCGAGGCCTCGCCCGCCGAGGTGGCGGAGTCCCTGGGCCTCAAGCCCACCGGGGTCGCCACCGACGTCGACGAGGCGGAGCGACTGCTCAACCGGTGCGCCCGGTCCGGCCCCTCCCTCGCCGAGCTCCGCTGCGACCCGATGACCTACCTGTAAACGGGACCGGAACCACCGGCACCCCTCGGGTCCTGCCCCCCTCCAGACTCGAAACCAGACCCGAAACCCGATCCCGCAGGCGGTTCACCTCCATCCTCACCTCGTCCACCCTCCTCTCCAGCTCGCCCACCCTCCTCTCCAACCCACTCACCTCGCCTTCCACCCGGTCCAACCTCCCCTCCACCTCATCCACCCTCCGGCTCACTTCCACCAGCCTCCCCTCCTCGCGATCCACCCGACGCCGCAGCTCCGACACCTCCGCGCTCAGCCGGCAGACCTCACCCTCCAACCGATCGACTCGAGACCTCAACCCCTCGTCCACCATCTCCCACGACATCGAGGTCGCGCTGAGCATGGCCACGACGTGCAGCGTCGTCGGGGTCAGGCAGAGCACCGGAATCCCGCAGTAGGCGAACGCGGCGATCACCCGCATCGCCTCGTCCAGGGTACTCACTCGGTACAGTAAGATGTCCAGGCTCCGATCCTGCGAGCCCTCCCTCCACTTGAAGGAGTCCTTCGTGACCTGGAGGTCGGAGAGCGCCTCCCGCGCCGGTCCCGGCAGCGCGCCGCCGTTCTGGGGCATCGGGAAGAACGCCAGGAACGCGTTCGGCGCCGCGATCGAGGCGAGCATGGCCTTCATCGTGACCCAGTCCACCAGGAAGTAATCGCGCCGCCAGTCGTACCGGTCATCCTGCGGTTCCGCGCAGTCCTTCACGACGAGCACGTCGCCCGACGCCGACGCCCCCACCACGACGATCGCGTGCGCCGGCCTCGCCAGCCCCACCTGCGCCCCGGACCACACCAGCGCCCCGACGGGACCGCCCGCGATCGCCGCGAGCGTGGGGAAGTATGGGGCCTTGTCGAGCAGCACGGGCGCGTTGTACTGATCGTCCTCCACCTGCACCTGGGCGCACTGACCGAACTTCGTCTCGACCCGCTCCAGCTCCTCGGGAGTCAGCGGGAAGCCCCGGACGGGCTTCCAGAGCCCCTCGGCGACCGCGATGTTGTACAGGGTGAGCGCCGCCAGCTCGCCGCACCACGTGTGGTCCTTCCGGCCGTCCCCGTCCACGTCCTTCCCGAACTCCACCTGCCCGTAGTCCGGGTCCGGTCGCGGGAACCGGACCTCCGTGGTCAACCGGGTGATACGGGTCAGCCCTCCGGGCGCCTCGAACTCCGTCCCCGGCGTCAGGTCCACCCACTGGATCCCGGCCCCCTGCGCCGGTCCGGGCAGCGAGAGCGCCAGGGCCAGGAGCGTGATCAGCAAGCCGATTGTCTCCCCTTGGGGGGTGGTGGGCCGTTGTCCGGGCTGGGCTCGGCCGAGGTGTTGGGCGCGCTGAGGAGGGTAAAGCCTGACGCCGTGGCCTACCTGCCCGGGTTCCCGCTGAACGAGGTGGTCCGGAGGCTGGAGGAGGGAGACCACCCGTTCGAGGTCGTGCCGGTCGCCTCGGAGTTCGACGCCGTAGGGCTGGTGATCGGCCTCGCTCAGTCCGGGGGCTTCGGGGCCGCGGTTCTCAAGGACAAGGGGGTGTACGTGGCCGCGCAGCTGCTCGCGGAGGAGGGGGACTGGCCGGGCCTCCTGATCGTGGGGCTGGACGCCGACGGGCGGGGCTCCTACACGTGCTCCGTGGAGCTGCCCCGGGTGGTTCGGGAGTGGAAGCTGCGCGTGGAGGTGCCCGAGAGTCAGCGGGAGATCGAGGATGCGGTGGTCCGCGCCGCGGAGGCCGCCCGGGAGGAGCACCGGCTCGCGTGCGTGATCCTGACGGAGGACCTGCTCCTGTCCAGTCGACCGCCGGCGGACGTGGCCCGGGTGGAGCCCACGGGCGAGGGGGACTGGGACGAGCTCCTGCGCGCCCTGGAGTTCTACGAGAGCGCGGCCCTCGTGCTCGGGAAGGGGATCCTGGGGGACGTTTCGGGCGACCTGCCGGCGGTCACCTCCTCGCTGGGGGACGAGCGGGGGGAGGTGGATCGGCTGAGGGAGGCGCTGGAGGGGGCGGGGCTCGAGGTCCGGGTGTACTGCACCAAGCACGCGTCCAAGTTCCTCCCCGGGATCCCGCCGACGGGCGTCAACACGGGTAACACCGTGCGGGAGGACGTGCTCTTCCTCGTGGGCGCCTCCTTCGACGCGTTCGCGGTCCGATTCGAGTCGGACTTCGTGGTGTCGGTGAACCCCGACCCGGACGCGTACGCGCACCGGATCGCGGACGCCCGGTTCGTCATGACCCTCTCGGAGTTCGTGCGGGGGCTGCGGGAGCGGCTCAGGTGATCACGCGCATGCTCAGGTCCAGGGCGGGCGCGGAGTGCGTCAGCCAGCCCAGGGAGATCACGTCCACCCCGGTGCGGGCGTACTCGGGCGCGTTCTCCGGGGTGATCCCGCCCGAGGCCTCGAGGATGATCGCGTCGTCGATCCTCCGCACGCGCTCGACCGCCTCCCGCACGCGCCCCGGGGTCATGTTGTCGAGCAGCACGTGGTCCGCGCCGGCCCGGGCCGCCTCCTCGGCCTCCTCCGGCGACTCCACCTCCACGCCCACGAGCTTCGTGAACCCCACCTCCCTCCGGGCCCGGCGCACGGCCTCCTCCACCGACCCGACCAGGGCCAGGTGGTTGTCCTTGATGAGCACCGCGTCGTCCAGGCCCAGTCGGTGCGGGTCGCCTCCCCCGTCCGCCACGGCCTTCTTCTCCAGGAACCCGGTGATCGGGTGCACCTTTCGCGTGGCGGCGACGATCACGTCCGGGTTCACGCGGCGGACCCGGTCCACGACCCGCCGGGTCGCCGTCGCGATCCCGGACAGTCGCATGAGGAAGTTGAGCGCGACCCGCTCGGCCGAGAGGACGTTTACCGCCCGGCCCGAGACTCGGAGCAGCTCCTGCCCCGCCCGCACCTCCTCCCCGTCCCGGACCCGTGCCTCCACGTCGCAGTCCAGCAGCTCGAAGGCGACCCGGGCGGGCAGCGTGCCGGAGACCACCCCCTCCTCCTTGGCCACGATCACGGCCTCCGCCTCCTCACCGCGGACGACGGAGGAGGTCAGGTCGGCCCGCCCGACGTCCTCCTCCAGGGCCCACCGCACCACGCGCTCCACCCGAACCCGGTTCAGGATCACGCGGGCGACCCCCTACCGCTCCGCCATCTCCCGCTCCCAGTCCAGCTCCGTCTTGATGCCCAGCTCCCGGCGCACGCGCTCGTGCGCCTCCTCCACGCTGCGCGTCCCGTCCACCAGCTCGCACAGCACGCTCCCGCGCGCCACGGCCCTCGGGTCGAAGTAAAACGTGCACACGGACGCGGGCCCGAGCTCGACCGTCCGGTGCCCGCCCCGGATCTCGATCGGCCCCAGCTCACCCCGCTCGGCCGCGCGCAGCGGGACCAGGCTCGCCTCGGTCTCCACCGCCTCCGCCAGCCGCTTAAGGAACGCCACGTCCCGCCGCGTGAGCCCGACCGCCCCCAGGTACCCGCCCTCGGCCGCGATCTCGGCGAACCGCCTCCGCAGCTCCTCCCGCGAGAGCTCCCCGTCCGACCCCCACCCGAACACGCCCAGCACCGTCCCGTCCAGCCGGGCGAGCGAGCACGTCATGATGGAGTCCGCGAGCGGGCTCTCCACCCCCGGCTCGTCCCCCCGGGCGAGCGCGTCCCCGCCCACGTCCACGCCGACGAGCACGTCCAGGTCGAAGTGCTCCATCAGCGCCCGCAGCCCCTCCACGGTCCCCTCCACCCCGCCGCTCACGTCGACCAGCACCACCCGCACGTTCGAGTGCCCGAGCCGCCGCAGGACCTTTCGCACCCGGGACTCCGCGAACTCGGACCCGCGCCGCGGCCTCGCCTCACCCCGCAGCACGCCCACCCGCTCGTGGATCCACTCAACGTCCCCTACGATCTCGTCCCGCGAGCGCGGGCCCGGCTCCGGATCCACCACAACCCGCTCCCACGTGAGCCCTCCGAGCACCAGGAGCTCGGGGTTCAAGTCCACCCGCGCCCGCCGGTACGTGTGGGACGCGCCGACGACGTCCCCGCCCCCGCCGATCCCGAGCACCCCGATCCGACTCCCGTCACCGAGCACCTCGCTCAGGTACAAGCGAGCGGCCCCCGAGGGGGAGGTGGTTGGGACTCAGCCGGCAGGAACTGACCGTGCGCGTGCTCGTGCGGTGGGAGCGCACGCGCCGGTCCCTGCGCACCTGCGTCAAGCGGGTGCTCCTGAACGCCGGCGTCCGGGACCATAAGGTGTGGGGGACCGTGCACGCGTACTGCATGGAGCTGATGAAGCGGCTGCGGACCGTCGACGCGTTCCTGGAGGCGGCCGTGCGGAACGCCCGCGTCCCGGACCTGGACCCCTGGGTGCGCAACGCGCTCCGCGTGGCCACGTTCGAGATGAAGTGCAACGACGTCAAGCCCGCGATCGCGACCAACGAGGCGGTACGGATCGTGCTCCGGAGGCTCGGGGAGGGGCCCGCCCGGTTCGTGAACGCCGTCCTGTACGACGTCGAGGAGCTGTCCCTGGACGACGTGCTGGACCGCGCCCGGGACGAGGTCGAGCGCCTCGCGATCGAGCACTCCCACCCCGAGTGGTTCGTCCGCCACCTCCTGGACACCGTCGGTCGGGAGGAGCTTGAGCGGCTGATGCGGGCGAACAACCGGGAGCCCGAGCGCTACCTCCGCGTTCACGCGCACCGGGTCGACCCGGACCGGGCCATCCTCGCGCTGGAGCGGGAGGGGGTGGTCGTCGAGGAGGACCCGGACGTGCCACTGATCCTGCGGGTGGTGGAGCACGACGTTCCGCCCGTGCGCACGGAACCGTACCGACGGGGCTGGGTCGCGTACCAGGACAAGGCCTCGGCCGCCGCGGCGTACGCCCTGCGGCCCGACCCGGGCGACGCCGTCCTGGACGCGTGCGCGGCCCCGGGGAACAAGTCCGCCTACCTGTACGCCCTGACGGAGGGGGAGCTCGAGCTCACCTGCGTGGACGTGAACCCGCGCCGGCTCCGCGAGCTGCGCCGGAACTTCCGGAGGTGGGGCGTCGAGGCGCGGGTCCGCCGCGCGGACGCCACCCGGCTGGCGCGGGAGCTTCGGGGCGAGCGGTTCGACCTCGCGCTCGTCGACCCGCCCTGCTCCAGCTCCGGCGCGTACGCCCGCTCGCCCGAGGCCCGGTGGACCGTCCGCTGGCGGCACGTGAAGAGGTACGCCCGCGGCCAGCTGGCCATCCTCCGGGGCGTCGCCCCCCTGGTCGAGCGCGCCCTCGTGTACTCCACCTGCTCCGTCACGGTCGTCGAGAACGAGGAGGTCGTGCGCCGATTCCTCCGCGGGATGGACGGGTTCGAGCCGGAGCGGCCGTTCACGTTCGGCTCGCCCGGCGTCGAGCGCTGGCTCGACCACCGCTACCCGTGGCACGACCGCGTCCGGCGCCTGTGGCCGCACCGGCACCGAACCGAGGGCTTCTTTACCGCCCGCCTGGAGCGCTCGTAGGGCCGATGAGGAGCCTACCCCGAGTCTGAGGCCCGATGACGAGTTGGACGGGGGCCGAGGCGCCTCGGCACCCTGGCCCCTCTTCATCG
>Ga0256842_1000473_pt1 | contig 35653 bp, 41 predicted proteins | sample 4559240metaG_FD_185973 | JGI IMG/M metagenome (GOLD analysis project Ga0256842, IMG submission 185973) | Hydrothermal vent microbial communities from Guaymas Basin, Mexico - 4559-240 | ecosystem: Environmental > Aquatic > Marine > Hydrothermal vents | place: Mexico: Guaymas Basin | collected...
AAAAATTTACAACAAAGATGCTTACGAGTGGATAAAAGAATGCAGAAAACACAAATACGACATTATCTTTGCCGATTATCCTGACCCTTCAAGTCCTGTTCTGGATAAACTTTTTTCATTTGAGCATTACAAAGAAATAAGGCGAGTACTTAAACCAAATGGGGCGCTTGTAGTTCAAAGTGCTGGTGCTTTGATGCTTCCATTTATGGCTAATGTTGGAGCAAAACTAAAAAAAATAGGGTTTAAATGGACAATTCCTCTAAAGGTAGAGATGATAAATGGCATTCAAGGATTTTGGCTTGCTACTGATGTAGAGGCAATAAAACCAAAGTGGGAAAGATTAAAAGATATAAAAATAAAGGCTTTTGATAAATATATGTTTTTGTCTTCTGCAAGCTGGAGTAAAGATTTGAAAGAGGCACTTAAAAAAGGAAATGTAAAAGATAGTGCCTACGATATGTATGTTTATAGCCTTGCTTGGACAGAATATTTAGGAGGTAGATTATGGCAATAATTAGGCTTGAAGAACAAACAGGCTATAAAGATTGGTTAAAAAATACAAATAGCTCATGGCAATACGATGCGAGCATACAAGCTACGACTGATGAGAATCCTTTTATTTATCTGACCAACACAGGAGAAAATGATGCAGTCTTCCAGATTGCTTTAAGCAAGCTGGTTGATATTCAACTTATTAGGAAAAACAGTATTTTGGTTACTCCATCTATTCTTGATAAAGCAAAAGGGATAAAAGTAGAACTTAGAGATCAATCGCAAAATGTTCTTGCTACTTCAAAAGCCTCGCTTAATTCCAAAACGTGGATACATTTGTTAGCCAATGCCGAAAATATAGCTCTGGATATTACTGAGCTCTGGATAATATTTGTTCTACCTGCTGGGGCTTCTACTGTTATTGCTGGGGTTCAAGGACAGATTTTAACACAAGATCAAACTGTAGTGGATAGCATGAAAGTAGAGGCTACTGATGGAGATACAGCAATAGATTTAACCCAAGCAAAACTGAACGCAAGCAAATACTTCGTAAAATTTGCTCCTGAAAGCTGGTGGCGAGCTGATGGTGTGCTTAAGGCTAAACAGTTATTAACTGTAGACCCTTTAGATATTACTGTTAATGTAGCAGAAGCAATGAATAAAACTTTCTATGTTGATGCTGTGAATGGTGATGATAATAATGATGGTTCTGAATCTGCTCCGTTCAAGACAATAGAGAAAGCTATTCAGAGTATTCCAACTGGCGGTTTTGGTCGAATTTTCATTAATGGAACTGTTGAAACTCAGCAAAACTTGGAAATTAAGAATAAGTATATTAATGTCAGGTTAGATAATGGTAAATTAGTTTTTAAGTCTTATGTAAGAACAATAGGAAGTTCTTCTTACAATGCTGTATTTGGTTGGGATATTTATGGTGCAACAGTTTCTTTTGAAGCTTCACACCCACAAAATATCCCTTTTATTGTTGTTGATAATTCTGTTTTTGATTCAAATAATATAAATCATAGCGCTTGGATGGGTGCTTTGAGAGTTTGTGGTGTTAGTAAAGTGTTATTTTGGTCTTATGGTGACGAAGGACAAGCAGGCAATCCTTTATTGCAAGTTGGATCTGAAGGATACAAATTTGTAACTATGACAGGGCTAACAGAGGGAGGGGCAATTTTTGTTCCTATTTTCATGTTTAGTATGAGAATACAGGATGGGGGTTATTTTGAAATACAATCAGGATCATATATGTTTCATATTAAAGGTTTAGGTCTTTTGAGTTTGCTTGATTCTTCTGAACATTTTGATGGAATAAGAAATGAATCAGGGAACAATTTAGAATGGAGTGATGTTATTGAAGGTATTATCAAGGATGCTAATGGTGTTCCAAGAAACATTGTATCTACTATTGTTTTTTAAAGGAGGTAATTAATGATTAGAATAATCAAACTTGACAATTTTTTCTATGAAAACATAGAACCTTATTATATTGATGAGAATGGCAACCAGATTTGGAATGTTCCTAACGATTTATATCAATTAAAACAGGCTTTAATTGATACAGTCAAATGGCAAGCAAATCAGAAGTTAAAAGAAACTGATTGGGTAGTAATAAAATGCACAGAATTAGGCAAAAGTCCATCTCAAGAATATCCTGAAATTATGGAGCAGAGGCAAGCTATAAGAGATTGGTGTAATCAGAAGGAAGAAGAAATAAATAGTGCAGGTTCTATCGAAGAATTGTTGGAAACCGATATAAAACTAACACTTTAAGGAGACTAAAAAAATGCCTGATGTAGGGATTTTAAACAACCTGTTACAGCCTCCAGACAAAAGCAAATATTATAAAGAAGCTTCCAAGATGATACTCGGCACTGCTCTTGGAGGCTTACTTGCTAATGCTCTTGGTGCATCAGATTACTTTTCAGCAGGAATAGCGAAGGGAGGAATTACAGCAGGGCAGGGATTCCTTGAAGATATGCTTGAAAAAGAAAAGCAATGGCAGAACTTGAGAAACAAATTAGCAACTCAGCTTGTTATTCACAGCTTAGAGCAATCAGCAAAAACAGCGGAAGATGAAAGAAAACGCTTATTGTTGTCCGTTTATGGCAAAAAACTAAAAGAACTTTATCAGCTTCATACAGACAAAAATGGCAATTTTGATATTGGCGGATTTTCAAAAGATGCAAGTATTACTGCACTTGAATTGGGATTAGACCCATCTACTTCAAAGGAAATCCAGCAAAGTTTTGTTAATGCTCAGAATGCTATCTACAACATAGACAAAGCAAAAGCTCAAACAGATATGTTCAAGGCGCATGCAGATTTATACAGAACCCGAAGAGAAAAACTTTTGCAGCCTCCACAACTAAAGCCTTTAACTGAATCACAAATAAAAGCAAGAATTTTAGAAAAATATCTGCAAAACCCTGATGCTCTTACCAAACAAGAAAGACATATTTTAGGGCTTGATATAAACCCATATTTCAAATGGGCTGTTCAAATTGTAGAAAAAGACCCAATGGCATCGCTTTTGCCTAAAGAAAAAAAGCCACAAATAATAAAAGCTATCGCAGACGATTTAAAAATGCTTGCAGAAGGCTCTGCTACATCTACAGCTAAACCAAAGCGCCTCGATAAAAAAACAGCCTTGCAAATCTTAAAAGAAGCTGGTGGAGATAAAGAAAAAGCAAGACAAATAGCAAAACAAAGGGGGTATGTCTGGTAATGGGAGATATTTTTGATGAAGTAGCTGAGGAGTATAAAAAGCAATACAAAGGCGATATATTCGATGAAGTAGCCAAACAATACACACCAAAAGAACCTCCATTTGAAGCCAGACATCCTAACTTATATGCATTGGGTAAGACAGCAATAGAAGTTCCAAAGCTCATAGGCAAAAGACTTGGCGCTGGAGCTTTGGAAGGGCTTGCTGAGTTAAATAAGCTTCTTACTCCTACACCGCTTGAAAAATACACAGTTACTCCTGCTTTAAAATGGGCAGAAGAATTAAGGAAAGGCGCTCGCGGAGAAGGGAAGTTAGATGAAGGATTGCTTTCTTTTGTAGAAGGCATCGGGACTATGATTCCTACCCTTCCTGCTGATATTATGGCAGGTGGAGCAACAAAAGCCACACTTGTTCCAAGAATAACTGAAAAAGCAGCAAAGATACTTGCAAAAATACCAGATTTTGCAGTTGGTATGGGAATAAGAGGCTTTGCAGGTGGAATTGAAGAAGGAAAGCCTCTTAAAGCCATACAGCAGGCAATCGAGAATACAGGATTTGGGCTTATCTACAGCAAATTACAGGTTGGGAAGTTAAAAGACCTTCCTAAATGGCTTGCAGTGGGAATAGCTGAGCCGACTTATCAGGCTACAAAACAAGGAAGGCTACCCACTCCTGAGGAGCTAATAAGTGGCTTAGGGACAAATACAGGATACTTCTTGCTTTTTAGTGCATTACCGATTCTTAAACAAAACATAAAAGATGCTGTAGAAAGAAAATCTATTGAGAAATACGAGAAGAAACTCCAAGAAACCGAAGATCCAGAAAAAGAGATAAAGGAGCTTTTTAAAGATCCAGCTATAAGCGAACAAACAAAAAAGAGCCTTGAACAGCTTATCAATGAAAGTAACAAAATTCTTGCTTCTGCACCAGCTCAAGCTCAATTACCTTTAAAGCCATCTGCACCAGCATCCGAAAGCTCTGTGGAATTGCTCAGGCAGTTGTATGAAGAAGCTGGATTGCTCAGGCAGGATAAAGAATTGTCTCCTGAAATGCAAAAACCAGAAGAAAAGCCAGAAGTTAAGCCAGAACCTATAACTCCCGAACCTCCAGAAAAACCAGCCACTCAGGATATATTTGATGAAGTAGAAAAAGAAATGGAGACTGAACAAAAGCTTAAAGTTGAAAAAGCAAAAAAAGAAGCAAAGCCTGAATTAGAAACTTTAACAGAAGAAGAAAAGCAAATTTTACAAAATAAAGGCTTTACTGAAAGCCAGATTGATAGATTGCTACCTGAAGAAGGGCGTAAGTTGATTGATGAAGGATTAAGTCCTGAGGAAGTAAGCATTTTGCGAGATGGAAAAGTAAAGGCAATCAAAAAAGAGCCTGCTGTTAAACAACCATGGGAAATAACAAAAGATGAGTGGGAAGATTTAATTGTTAAACAATCAAACTATGCTAAAAGGTTAAACGAAATAGAATCAAAAATCAAGCGTGGATATGTAACTCTAAAAGCAAAAAGAGGAGCTTCTCCAGAAGAAATAGAACAGCTGAAACAGCAAAAGATAAAGGAACTGCAAGATGAATATAATAGAATCTTCAGCAAAATAAAAGAATTTAACCAGCAATACAGCCATATCCTTAAGCAAGGAACTCTTAACCATAGGTATTTTGTAGAGCAAGCTCTTAAAGAAGGGAAAACAATTCCTGAAGAAGTTTTAAAGGATTATTCTGATTTGGTAGAAAAATACAAACAGGGAGAGAAGGAAAAAGCTAAAGAATCTTGGCAAATGACCAAAGATGAATATGTGAAAATGTATCCAGATAGAAAAGAATTTGTAGATTTAGCCTATCGTGAATATCAAAGGCTTCAAAAAAAATTAGACGAAATTGATAAAAATGCTTGGAAAATAACTAAACGTAAATGGATGAGTAAACAATTTTTTGAGTCTCCACTTGAAATACAGAAATGGGGGCAAAAAACAGAAAGGTTCTTAACTAAACAGGAAGCAGAAATGATAAATGAAGTATTAAAGAAAAGACCTGATTTAGCAGAAAAAATACCTGAAGCTAAAGCAGAACAATTTCCACATCCAAAACATATTGATTTACTTATTGACAAATACGAAGGTAATGTAAGAAAACCTGGGTTATGGTCATTGATGTGGGACGAACTTCATAAGCGCAGGATTGAACAAGCCCTTAAAGAAGGAAAGCCTGTTCCTCCAGAAGTGCTGAAAGATTACCCTGATTTAGCAGAAAAATACAATCAACCTGAAAGCAAGAAAAAACCTTTTACAGTAAAAGGCAACACCACTTCTGCTTACCTTCCAGATGGCAAAAAAATAGACCTTGCTTACAAAGTAATTGACGCTGACAACCTCATCTCCAGCCACCATTACAATGGCACACCTAACCCTGAATACCCAAAAGAACTTCAACCAAGAATGAGAGAGCGTAAAGCTTCCATAGAACAGATAGTAACTATTGCAAACAACCTTATTCCTGAAAAGCTCGGAGAAAATCCAAATGTCAGCGATGGAGCGCCTATTGTAGGAAAAGACTTTGTAGTGGAATCTGGAAATGGCAGAATTGCCGCAATTAGACTTGCTTATGATAGAGGCAAAGCGGATCACTATAAACAATGGCTTATTGAAAATGCTAAGCGCTTTGGGCTTGATCCTGAGGAAATAGCTAGAATGGAAAAACCTGTATTGGTTAGAGAAAGAATTACAGATGTTAACAGAAAAGAATTTGTCAAAAAGGCAAATGAAGCCACTACCGCAAGAATGAGTCCTTTAGAACAGGCAAAAGCAGATGCAGACAGGCTTGCTGATGCAGATATAGACTTGCTTGACATACCTGAAGATGGAAATGTTTTTGCAAGGCAGAACAGGGACTTTATAAAGGTTTTTTTGGCTAAACTACCAAAAGAAGAAGCCTCGCAGTATTATACAAGCAAAGGGGATTACACAAAGCAACTTGCTGATAGGATTACTTCCGCTTTGTTTTACAAAGCTTATGGGGATGATTATCTTGCCTCCTTACAAGCTGAAGAAGCAAACCCAGAAATAAAAAACATTCTCAATGCACTTACAGCCAATAGCAAAGATTTTATCAAGGCAAAAACCATTGATACCACAGGGCAAACAGAAAAAGTAGTTAGAGCTATTGTTGATGCTGTTAGGGAGTATAAAAAGACCAAAGATTTGGGAATAACAGTAGAGCATCATCTTGCTCAACAGCAGTTGTTTACAGAACTGCCTGAGCATGTAGGCGAGCTGATGAAAGCTATTGATAGAAACAAAAGAAGCAGTAAAAAGCTTGCTAACATGCTAAAATACATTGCAGAAGTCACCAAACAACAGACTGAAAAGTTTACCAATCAGCAGTTATTTGGTGACAAACCACTGCCATCGGAGGAATTAGTTTATGAAGGACTTAAAAGATATGAAAAGCTGGGAGCTGGTGGCGAACATGGACAACCTCGATTGCTGGAAGGAACTGCTGAAGAGGGCGGAAAAATACGCAGAGGAGAAGGAGAAGGAGTCAAAGAAGGAGAAATAGAATATGAAGCAGTTACAAAACCAGAAAAAGTCAGGGAAAGCCTTAAATTCAAACCAGCACAGCTTACCCTCCAATTCACAGAACCAGAACAAAAAAGAGGTCAAGTATCCTACCCCACCAGACAAAGAGTGGTTCTTCGGACTACAGGATATATTAAAGCGCAGGGGTATGTGGTCAGGAACGCTGACGATACCGCCTCCCTACTTAGTCCCCTTAGAAAAAAAGCACAGGAAGAAGTCTATTTCGTCATAGCCGACAAAGATGGTCGTATATTAGAAATACTCCGCTATTCCAAAGGGACTAAAAAGGCGTCAGAAATAGAACCTTCAGAGATTGCTGGAAGAATATTCTCTATACCCAATGCAAAAAAAGTTTATTTTATTCACAACCACCCTGCTGTAAGCCATCAGCCAAGTGCAAGCGATGTAAGGGTTTACACAAAACTAAAAGATATTTTTGCTTTAGGTGGTATCGATACAGAAGGGCTTGTAATAAGCGGGAAGCATTACGCCACTTTTAATGAAGCGAAAATTTCAGAACCACAGGAAATTAAACCAGCAGTAAAAAAAGTTAAGATACCAGTAAAAGAAAGGTTTATTGTAAGAGAGCCATCTTTCTGGAAAGCTACTTCTATTCAAACCCCTAAAAAAGCTTTAAAAGTAATCAAAGAATATCAGAATAAAGATGGCTTTCTAATCCTTAACACTAAGAATCGTGACATTGGTTTTTATATATATGACCCAAATAAATCCGCTCAGGAAAACTTTGTTAACCTTGCAAAGCTTATAGAAGCTACCAACGCAAATGCAGTTATTTTTAACACCAAAAAACTAACCCCAGAGCAAGCTTCTCTTTATGAGCTTATAACATCCAGAGGCTTTATTCCAATATACGATGTCATAGAAAATGGAGAATCTCTCCAAGCAAAAGGCAAGCTGGATGCAAAAATAACCCAAGCTCGCTTAGCCAATCCTGTAGAGGAGAATATAATCCACTACACCGCTGGCTCAGTAGCAAATACTGCAAAAGAGATCTTAAAATTTGCTAAAGACTCCAAAATAGATATAGACCCAGAAGATTTAAACCTATTACGCTTATACAGCGATATACCTTCATGGCTTAGAAATGAAAGCTCTGAGTTCAAAAAGGTTTTTGATGTGGTGGATGAAAGATGGCGCAACTTCAATACAATACGAAACACTTACCTGAAAGAGCTTTTTGATGCTTGGAAGTCATTGAGCAAAAAAGAAAAGGAAAGAGTAGGGAAAATTCTCTATAAAGGGGATGAGCTGAGGAAAGAGCTATCTGACAAAGCTCTTGCAAAACTAACTCCCAATGAAAGAAGAGCTTACAAAGTAACAAGAGAAGTGCTTAATTTTATCTGGAATGAAGAACTACCAATGCTTATGGAGGAGCTCGGCGTTCCTAAAACTGAGATAGAGCAATACAGGAGAGGAGTGGGCAATGTAACAGGTTATATGCCTCACCCAAGAAAAGGGACTTATTATATATTCGTTAAAGACCCAAAAACAAAAGAAATCCTATATCACACGATGTTTGACGACCTCATAGCAACGCTTACAGGCGGAAAATACTCTCCAAAAGGAGCTAAGCTTAAGAAAATCCTGAAAGAGCAGTTTGGTGCAGACAAGATAATAAAAACAGGCAAACACACCGAGCAATTTCCAGAGGAAGCCTATTTTGAAGTCTCTCCCCTTGTTACTCAAGAGCTGATAAATGTAGCAATGAAAAAAGTAGAAGGCTCAGAAGAATTAAAGCAAGCGTTTAAACAAGCAATAGAACAAGCAGTATCAGATGTGTTTAAAGTGAGAGGATTTATGAAACATGGAATAAAAAGAAAAGGGACCCCTGGATATGATGTTGAAAACTGGCAGGATGCTGTGATTGAATACATAAATGGCTGGGCTGGATATAAAAGCAAACTTCTTGCAGCAAAGAAACTTAACGAAATATGGGGGAAAATAGATTGGGGACAAAAACATAATCTCAGGGCTTATGCAGAAAAATATGTGAAAGACACTTTTGCCAATCAAACTCAATTTGATAGAGCAGTAGATAAATTCAGAGCATTTCTCTTTTACAAATATCTCGGTGGAGTCCTTAAAAGTGCAGTGCTTCAGCTTACACAGAACTTCGTGACTGCTATTCCTCGTCTTACAGTAGAAACTAACTGGGCAGGGTCAAAACTAACAGCGGAAATGATGAGAAGTGGAATGGACCTCATAAAAGCTCTTTACATACAACCAGCAGAAGGTATGAACAGGCAAGAAACTGCAATGGCAAAAAGGCTCACTGAGGAAGAACTTAGGGCACTCGCAAGAGCAAGGCTTGATGGGACTATCTCAGACCAGCTTACTGAAGAAGTTATGGGTATGATGCCAGGGAAGTATGGAAGCCTGCCCAGGGAATTTGCAAAAGCTCTCAGATGGATGTTCGGAGTAGCGGAAATATTCAACAGAGAAACTACATTCCTTACTGCATTTAGAATCGCAAGAAAAGAAAAAGGAATGAACTTTGAAGATGCATATAAATTTGCATCAAAAATCATCGACGAAACCCACTTTAGATATGGAAAATTCAATCTTCCACCATTTGCAAGAGGCGGGAAGCTGGCAAAAGTAGTAAGGTCAGCATACACCTTCAGGTCTTTTACTCACAATATCCTGCATCTATATAAAAGCCTTGCTTCTGACTATGGTTGGAGAGGTAAATGGGGGCTTGCTAAATCTTTTATAGCTATACTGGCTTTAGCTGGTATTAAAGGGCTTCCTTTTGCATCAACTATAAACCGGGCTTACAGGAAAGTAACTGAAAGTGATTTATTTCAGGATATAGCAGAAATTGTTGGGGACTGGTATAAAGCAGTTCTTTATGGAGCGCCAAGCTTTTTAGGGGTGGATTTAACTGGGTCCATTTCCATCGAAATGCCACGAACATTAAAAGAGCTGGTTGGTGTTCCTTATGATATAGGAGCAGGACTTGCAAAAACATATCAGGATATACAAACAAGAGACTTCTGGCGCGCAGTAGAGGATTTTCCGCTTTTTTTAAATGTTATGAGATACCCCTTGCAGGCATACAGGCTTACCACCAAAGGTATTGAAACAAGACATGGGAAAAAAGTAGTTGACAGCGACTTTAAACCTTTAAAACTAACACCAAACGAAGGGTTATTAAAAGCGCTTGGTTTTCAGCCAACAACTCTATCAGAAGCCTACAGAAAAGCTGAAACAAGCAGAGCAATAAGAGAAGTGTGGAAAGAAAAGAAAGACACGCTTGTAAGTGCATGGGCTAAAGCTATAAACAGAGGTGATAAAGAAACAGCAAAAGGGCTGTTAGAGCAGATGATGGAATACAATAAAAAAGTGGTAAAGAAAGTTCCGCCTGATGTTGCAAGAGGGCTGTTTATTACAAACGAAACATTATGGAGGAGAATGCAACCAGAAAGATTAAGAGCATTAGAAAGGAGGTAGCAAAACATGCCTACATACAAAAACATTTCAACAAAACCAATTGTAATAGATAAAAAAGTTATTGACCCAAACGAAACAGTATCCACACTGAAAATCTACGATTCTCCAGACTTACAAAAAATATCAGATGATCCTTACTATCCTCTTGCATATGCAGTTCACGAAGTAGAAGCAACAGAAGCTGGAGTAACACCTTCAGAAGGAATTAGCTTACAGCGGAAAGACTGTAAAGCTATCAGAGTAACAGCAACCACCTCTGTGGATATTTACGCTAACACTCTCAGCAATCCTTATAAATATCCTCTTAATGCTGGAGAAACAATTGATATTAGAAATAACTATAATATTGAGAAAATACTGTTAGACTTTAAATCTGCTGGTAAAGTAACATTAATAGAAATACCAGAAATGGAGGAATAACATGCTTAGTGTTATCCTAAAAGAAACTAAACAGATAATAGATGTAACAGACCAATGTGACTTCAGTTGGTCTCAAGAGCCAAGTTCTTGTAAAGCATATTTTAAAGTAAGTGACGCAACAGGAGATTTTACTGAAGGTGAGATTATACAAGGACAATCATCAGGAGCTACTGCTGTAGTGTTTAGTAGTTATGTAAATGGCAATAGGGTTTATATTGAAAATGTTAGCGGAACTTTTCAAGAGGGGGAGACAATTCAAGGACAAAGCTCAGGGCAAACTGCTACCGTAGATGAGATTGTCCCTGAAAGAAGTTGGACTAGCACGCCAAATAACATTACACACGGGACTTTTCCTGATAGCGTAAAAAATTCAGATATAGATGATTATTTAGAATGGGAAAGTTCTACAGCAGGAAGTTCTGTAATAGCAAAACTAACAATAGAACCTCCTCTTGTGTATGAAGAAGGGTTTTATATAGTAACCCCTATTTTTGGTGTAGGCGAACAGATAGCAAAAGAATATTCATCTACTCAAGACAAATCTGTTTATATTCGTGTTGTCCCTCCATACTCTCAAAAAACTGCTTTAGCAGTATCAGGCAGTTCTTCTCAATTTGATAAGCTATTTTCGTTATATAATAGTTTTTTTGGTTATTTAGGTAAGGGGCAAAAAATTCAATTACAACTTTATCATAATGATAAATATACATTTCGTTGGCGTATTCATCATATTAAGGTTTTAAAACTGATAATATAAGGGAGCAATATCATGATATATAATATAGCAAATTTAAAACAATCACCACATTTTTCTCCTGAGGATAAACCTCTTTATTGGTTGGATCAAAACGTTCTAACTGATGGTTATAAACTTTACGACTATGTAAAAGGTGTTGGTGTAATTGAACGCCAGTATGCAGAAATACCATCTAACCATCATAAAATTAATTACGAACTTATTAAATCAATGATTAAGTCTGTTACGAGTGAGTCAAGTTATAACGATTTAGCAAATTTCTTTGAATCAAATAATTTTACCAAAGATAACGCAAAAATGTGGGCTGATCTTTTTATTGACGCTGTAAGTGAATTTACTTTGCAAGAAAACAGCTTTAACAATTTTAAGAACTGGATCCAAAAACAATTACAAGACAAAACTATTGAAAAAGTTACAGAAATGCTAATAGGAATGCTGGCTTTTACCGACGTATTTCAAAATGTTAATATTGTTGTGTATAAGAATAATATTCCATATAAGCAAATTGCAATAGTTTAAATAACGTTGTTAAAAAATCAAAGAAACATGGAAGGTATCTTAGTTAAACTCTTTGTAGGTTTAACTGCCATTTTCTTAACATTAATAGGTCTGCTGGGCGGAGGATATAAAACGCTATCAGGGAGGATAAATGATATGTTCAAAGAAATAGATGAAAAGAAGGTGGAAAAAGAAGCGTATGCTGAAACTGTAAAAAGATATGACGACACAATGGAGCGTTTTGAGCATTACTTTGAAAAACTCTTTGCTGTTCAGGAAGAACATGGAAAATTGCTTACTGAAGTAAAAACAAAAGTGGAAAGACTTGAATGGCTGATAAAAAACAACAACAGGTATTAGAGGAGTTAAAACACGAAATAAGAAACGCTCTGTTAGGGATAGTAGCCAACAGAGCAAAGATATATGTCCATATAAAAAGAATTATTGAAATAACTAAAAGCAATGACCGCCATTTTAAACGCATAGAAGAGGCATTAGAAAAATTCGTAAAAGGAGGTAACTCCCTGTGAAACATTTTACAATAGATGAATTCAGATGTCCTGATTGCGGAAAAGCAGAAATGAACGAAGATTTTTTAGAAGCTCTCGATAAAGCAAGAGATATAGCTGGTGTGCCTTTCATCATAACATCTGGCTTCAGATGCAAAAAACATAATAAACAAGTTGGTGGCAAACCAAATAGTGCTCATCTAAGGGGACTTGCAGCAGATATAGCTGTTCAGGATAACAAAGTGAGATTTATTATAGTGCAAGCACTATTACAGGCGGGGTTTAAAAGAATAGGCATAGCAAAAAAATTTATCCATTGTGATATGGATATGACAAAGCCATATCCGAGAATATGGGTGTATTAAAAAGGAAAAATAAAATGGGCATTCCACTTATAGGTAAAATTTTCGGCTCTAACATCAAAGAAACAGCAGAAGCAATAGGCTCTCTCGCAAAAGACATAAGGCAGGCTATCACAGGAGAAATATCGCCTGAAAAGAAAGCAGAAATAGAGCAAAAACTGCTTGAGCTTGAGAATAAATCCCTACAAATGCAAAACCAGATAAACCTTGAAGAAGCCAAAAGTTCAAAGCTATTTGTTGCAGGCTGGAGACCTTTTATTGGCTGGACATGCGGTTTTGCTCTGTGCTGGAACTACATCGTTCACCCTTTGCTGTGCTGGGTGCTTGTAATAGCTAAAATAAATGCAACTCCGCCACCTGTTCTTGGGTTAAATGAAATGATGCCTATTCTACTTGGAATGCTTGGATTAGCAGGCTACAGATCATATGAAAAGAAAAATAGAGTGCATAATTTGCATTAAAAAAGATGCTCAGGAAGTCAGAACCAGACCCCTGAGCACCTTTTTATCAATTCATCACTTTACAAAAAAACTAAACCTAACCTTTACCTTCCTCTATATTCCTATATACCCACTTTCCCTGAGATGTATTATAGCTTTAGCCCTTGCATTGGCTTCTGTATCAGCTTCTACATGACAGATTTGTTTATATGTCCCAGCAGAAAAAGAACCGCAGTCATAGACTATAATAATTTTGTCTGGATGTAAAAAGTAATTGATCTGGTAATTGCCTCTAGTTCTCAGTAACTCTTGAGCTTTTAGTAATAATTCACCTAACTCTGCAACTGTTGGTGCTTTTACCACCTCGCCTTTCGCTTGTATATCCAACCTTCTTTGAACAGATTTACTAAATACTGAAATATAGACAAGACCATTTTTTACCCAATACCACCCGCCTCCTTCTTGTGGGTAGCCTAATTCTTTTAGTTTTCTGCATAATTCTAAATCAGGAACTTCTTTTTTAAGGTCAAACATACTCTCCCTCCTTTAACCTTTAAGACTTTTGTAGTCTAAAATTCTAACTAAACCATCACTTTACAAAACTAAACCTCAACTCTACCCTGCACTGCTCTTACACTACGAAACCCCACAAAACTGTTCAACACCATCACATCACAGCACTGCCCTATACACATCCATAGCTCCACTAAGCGGAACTGTTCGACGCCTCAGCACCACTGCACCACACTGCACCATTCAACGCTTTTGCTTTATTGCACAGAACTATGCTATTCAACATCACTATACTACACCAAGCCTTTACTTTACCCCACATCACCACCCCTCGCTTAACAATTGCCTCACCTAACTGAACAAAACCCTAACTTTACTACGCTTAACTTTGACTTTACTTACTCTATCGGCACTCCGCTTTCTTCTACCGCAATCCTTTCCCACTTAAACCTACCATATCCCCCACTCCGCCATTGGCATAGCCCTTGCCTTGATCCATAGTCAAGTAAAGTTTCTATTACATTCCAAGTAATCTCTCTATGTTTAAATTTCTCTATGACAATATTGAAAGTCGTCCCTCTCTCAACATAATCCGAGCTTACCAGCGCTATCCTTTCCCCTCTGGGTGTTTGTCCTCTTAAAGGCCTTTGCAATCTTCCATCTGGTTTTTCTTTTAGATAGATATAGCGTGGCAAAACAAAGACATAATTTTCTATTTTTTTTCGTAGATTTTTTACTCCAAGCATGTCTTTCAAAACATTGCCCGCATTTTTTAAAAATCCCCGCACATGGTAATCCATAATGTAGATTCCATCTGCATCAGTAAAGAATCCTGTCTCCCCTTCACCTTCAGGAGCAAGGGATTCTTCTACCTTTCGCTGTAATTCGTATTCCTCTTGCATCTCTGGATCCACATCATCTCCATTGTAGTATTTATCAAGAACCCATTTAGTGAAAAGTTCCTTATTTTTTGGTATGCTTCCAAGTAACTTCTCAGTTAAAGTTATTTTATATGCCCGATATTCCACTGCATCTTGTAATTTTGGCATCTTATTCTTCCTCCCTTTCTGGTTATCTCTCCTTTACATTAACTATTTCCTCTATTTCCGTGTCGCTTATCGCTTCACATAGACACTTACATAGTCCTTGCAAAATGTCTCTTACTCTGTTTGCATACATACAAGCACTTCCTTCCACTTCCATAGAAGTAGATTTTGTAAAGCTTTTCCAACCTTTGCCATCATTACCTGCAATAGTTATTTCCAATGTAAATTTTCTTGTTTTTACTCCCATTTTTATTCCTCCTTTCTTTCATTTTCTTGGTCTGATTGCCCTCTATGTTCCATCTCTCGCAAAGACTTCTCCAACTCTTCTATGACTGTAGATGCTTCTTCTTTTGTAAGCTCCTTAGAAGAATTAATATTCCTACCTATTATGTCTCTTACAATAGTAAGCTTCATATCTCTATTTGTAATTTTAAGCTTTGAAAACAATACCTGGATCTTTTTCAATTGAGCTCCTGTTATAGAAAGGTCATGTGAGCTGGTGTTATTCTCTTGTGGTAAATTCTCACTTGTAATGTCTGTTATCTCCTCTGCTATGTAAGGCATACCACCCAAGTCTTCTGGAAAAGCAAGCCTGAAGCCTTGAGCAATAGCTACTTTCTTTAACATAAAATGAGGCATGGTCTTCCAAGATGCCTGCCCTTTATCAAATTCTCTTCTATAAACTTCCCATACAAAGGGGTGAGATCTGTCCTTTCTATAGATGGTGATTACTGCTCTTTCTGTTGGTTTCCCCATATCCACTATTTTTACTTCCCAACCATCAAGAAGACCTGTCCTTTCTGCACGCTTCAAATAGGTTTCATACCCCACTATTATCTGCCCTGGATTGTTACCATATTTGACAAAGTGGATTTCTCTCTTAAAGGGGTTAAGCCCATAGGATTTGGCAATGTTTACAAACATAAACAACTCTTTATTATTTGCCCCTGGTGCAATATATTTTTTAATATCCTCAATATTTAACTCCATATCCTTTTCTTGTGGTTTTAAAGATGTAACTTCTCCCATTTCAAACCCTCCTTTTTTTATTTTGGATAATTAGGATGCCTCAGATACCAGAGCTTGAGCAGGCACATAAATATTTCTTCCGCCTGCTCCCTCTGGGCAGTCAGGTCATACCAATCTGGATAACCTGTCTCCTTATCCAGCCTGAGTATCCCCATCCCCTCTACACCTTCTACACAGCGACTATAAGCCGATAACTGATATGTCCACTCTTCATAAGGCTTATTGCCTCGTGGTTGTTTGCTGGTTTTGAAATCCACAATATACACTTTTCCATCAAGCTGGCATAACAGGTCTAAAGTGCCACCATATAGCCCTTCCGAATCATAAATAGTATACTCCACTTTAATCGGTTTAAGCTTGTGTTGATCTTTCCACTCCAGAAAAGCTATAAAACCAGCAAGCACCCGATCATCGGTAATAACAGGCTCTTTGCCTGTTTTAAGATAATACTCTATAGCATGATGCACTGCAGAACCCACATCTAACGCATCCTGACTGACTTTTCTGAAATTCCGCTTTGCACTTTCAAGTAAGCTGAATAGTTCTTCTTTTGTAAGAGAGTCAGGGAGGTTCTGTCTGATATACTCAACAGTGCATTCTGCTGCCCACCATGTCAACGCTCCGCTTTTATCAAGTTGTCCTATTATGCCTGTAGGAGATGGGACTTTTTTTCCATGTTTTGGATGTCTGTAAAAACGTCCATTATTCGACATGTTATCCTCCTTTCTTAAAGTAAAACTCCAAGCATAAACACTAATCCCACTAAAATACTCCAAAAAATCCTACGCCTTTTTAAAGCTTTTCTGTAAGATGCCTTTTCCAGATACCTTAGCGCCTTTTCTTGCCTTAACCTGATGTCCATTAAATCACCTCCTTTCTCTATTTTGTTTTGTGAAGATAATAAACTACAAAATTCAATTTGTCAAGAAAAAATTACAAGAAAAAATTACTTGACAATTTCGTTTTTATTCTTTATTTTCTTGTCAATAAATAACAAAAGGGAGAAAAACAATGCTGGAGTTAGATATTGAGAAAGTAAAACAACTAATGAAACAGCAAAACCTAAACACCACAAAGCTAGCACTGAAGATGCAGATAGCAAGCCAGCAAGCAGTGGATTTGCTTAACAAGCGTAAAGCAAGCAACCGAACCCTAAAAACAATATCAAAGCTGGCTGATGCTCTCGGAGTACCATGTAAAGAAATCCTAAGGGAAGTGTAATGGATGCAGAAAAATGACTTAAAGAAAATACTTTCCGCTGTCCTATCTTAAACGCCCGCATCTCTAAAAAGCAGTGTCTTGAAATGCAGTCCCGCCCATCTATGCAAGAATGGTTGTCTTTATTCAGAAGTAAATACGACTGGGTTAATCCTCGTCCTGAGGGTTGCCCCTGTAAACAGGGGCTAAAACTTTTTTAAAATACCCTCTCAGACTTTCATATTTCAATTCTGAGCATAGGGTAAAGCAAAACAAGTAAAAATATATGTCTGAAATTTAGTAACGCTGTTCTGATACCTTTTCGTGCGTTATAAGGCAAAATAGCTGTTTTTATTTTGCTAACTTAAGACAAAAAGATCACTTAAAAATTTGACATTAAACTCCCCTTACTCTACTTGCTAAAGTAATACAGGTTATAGGGAGGATAGTTTATAGGTTTAAAAAAATAAAATATTTAATAATATTAAATACTTATTTATAAACTATATATGGTTTAAATATAGTTTAAACATAGTTTAAACTGGTTTAAACCATATATAAACCATATATAAACTATATATAGTTTATAATTTATCTTTTAAAAACCTTGTTAATAAACGATTCTCTACTGGGTAAACCCATAAACTACCCCCCCCCTCTTTTTTTTTATTTATATAAGAACACGAAAAAAAAGTTGACTTAAGAAGTTAGGTATAATATTATATCAGCAAAAATATTTTTAGGAGATAAAAAAATGGGCAGAAAAATGAATTTAAAAGGAAAAAAAATAGAAACTATAGTCTTTAGAATGGAGAGCGAAAAAGCTCAGCGTTTGAGGTTGGTTGCTGTAAAGGAAAAGAAGTCTATAAGCAAACTACTGAACGAGTTAGTAGATAAATATCTGGAGCAGAAAGGTGAAAGCAACTTTAATTAAACTACATAAAAAAGTTAAACGATCGCCTTTTGGATTAAATATCAACTTTAAAACTGATAACAGTTTACTGTTGGAAGTTGAGGTTACAAATATAAAAATCCATGATTCTGGTGAAATTACTTCCTTGCTTAGAGCAACCTCATACATAGCTCAAAGAAATGTTACGCAGTTTTATATTGTCAGTTATAACAGACCCCGGTCCTATGCTACTTTCAGGAAAGAGCTGGAAAAAGATTTAGGATTAAATCTTATAAAGTCGCAATGTGATATTCCTGAAGTAATCAGGCAAGAGGTTTACAGTTATTTACAGAGTTTGGATTATGTAGAGGAGCTATCTTATAAGGATAACTTTAAACCGCCTAAATGGATGATAGAGCCTCTAATTTATAAAGGAAGGTCTACACTTTTATATGCACCTAAAGCAAGCGGTAAAACTTTGCTTGGGTGTATTATATCAGCTAATCTGGAAAATCCAGAAATTTCATATCCTTTCAATAAGCAAAAAGCGAGAGTTTTGTATTTAGATTGGGAAGGTTCAAAAGATGAGTTTGGATATAAATTAGTAAAAGTTTTTGATTATTATAAGAGACAAGGAATAAATTTTAGCCCTTCCTTTCCTCTTTATCGGAGATGTATTCAGCGGTTTGCAAAAGATATTTATTTTATTCGTCGGATTATTTATGAGAAGAAAGTAGATTTTATAATTATCGATAGCCTTGTGCCTGCTGTTGGTGGAGTGACTAATGATGCCAAAGTAGCAGGCGAGTTTTTTGAGGTAGCCAATGCTTTAAATAGTCAGGGTATAAGTTTTTTGATTTTTACCCATGTGGCTAAAAGCAATATTGAGTCGGATAATAGTGACTATACTTGGATAGGATCAGTAATGTTCGGTAATTATGCCAGATCAGTTTGGGCGCTAAAAACAGATAGGATAGACAATAAGCTGTTTATAACTTTGTCATGTAGATACAACAATATAGATGCTGTCAAACCACCTTTTGATGTTACAATTGAATTTGGAAACAGTGCGTCAGATATTCAAGAAATACAGTATAATTTAGAAACTGCGAGAGTTGATTTGTTGCCAGTTGCACAGCAGGTTAAACATTACCTTAAAGATGGAGCAAAAAGCATTGATCAGCTTGCAGAGGAGATATATGGGGGCAATCCAGATAGCGGAAAAATACAATACATAAGGAACTTACTTAATAGAATGAAAAAAAGAAATGAGGTAGTAAAGTTAAAAAATAGCAAATGGGGGTTAATAACCGATGATGTTCCTTTCTGAAATACAGAGAAGGTATGGTGGGTTTATTGTTAATGGGAAATTAGTTTTGCAGTGTCCTTTTCATGACAGGGTTTACCCTACAGCTTATATATGGGAAGAAGGAGGAGAAATTAAAGCTCAGTGTAAAATAGGATGCAGTGAAGAAAGATTGCTGGATTATTTTTTAGGGGGCAAAAAGAAGATTCATTATGCAATACCAGACGAGAAAGTTGATAATGTCGTAGTTGATTTGGGTTTATCAACAAAAGAATGCAAATTGATGCATAAGAGATATATACAGGGCCGTTTAAATGAGTTAGAGGATCTTAAAAAGCAGATATTAAGTTTAAATAGAAAATTGCGAGCAATATATTTTCAAAACATATCGGTATCAGTTAAGGTTTTTTGGGAAATAAATCGGGGTATAGCTTTGACGAATATATTTTTAAAAGTAATTGATTCAGAAAAAAAGCGTTTAAAAAAGTATTTTGATAACTACAAAGTGATAGATTTACAGAAAAGATTTGTTAGTAGGAATTCATTGACAGACGAAATGATTAAAGAAGCAAGGCAAATTTCCGTAGAACTTTTGTATCCTTTTAAGAAGGGAAAAGCAATTTGCCCTTTTCATCCTGATACTAAGCCATCTCTTGTAGTTTGGAAAAAGCGTAACTTAATTCATTGTTTTGGGTGTAACAGAACTTGGGATGCTATAAGTTTTATACAGGAATTAAAACAATTATCTTTTAAAGAAGCTGTCTTATGGTTAATTAATTTGAAATAGTGTTTTTTAATTATCTTAAAAGGAGGGTTAGTTATGGCAGGTTACGATTTAACAGACATTATTAAATCAGAAAGACCTTTGCAGATAGCCATTTGTGGGGCGCATGGGGTAGGCAAAACCACGCTGGCTAAAAAACTTGCTGATGAGCTGAAGGCTAAATATGTTTTAGGAGTGACGAGAGAACTGGTAGAGTTGCTTAATTTTGATTGGAAAGAGGAACATGAGGAATATGTAGCCAAGTTTGAGGAAGCTATTTATTACTGGTATAAGTTTGTTTTTGGATACCTCAGTGACCATAATTGCAGTTATGTGGCTGACAGAAGTCTTTATGATGTTGCGGCATATTGTTTGTGGCATTGCGTAAAAAATCCACCTTACAGGACCTATATCTGGGATGTTTATAATCTGGTATTGAATCATATTGCTGGACAGGGAAGTTATCATAACTTGATATTATTCTACACAACAGAAGGTTTAATGGCGGATAGCTGTCAGTTATTTATAGAAGCAACGATAAGAGAGCTTTTATGGCGTTATGAGGAAGATACAAAGCCTGTTCTTACAATAAAAAGAGGGGATGAATTAAGGTTTGGCGGAAAAGTTATCAAAGTATAGGAGGGTAACAATGCAGATTGTTGAGACAAAGATTTTTACGATTTTTCTTGATCCACATGAAAAGATTGAAGAAGCTGAGCAAAGGCTTGAGGATTTAGGTTATAGGATTCTCGATGTAGAGCGGGTGGATAAAGGCGGAAGCACTCATTGTCAGCAACAGTGGGAGATTAGGGTGATTTTGTCCTGGGGGAAGGTGACATGATTGCTGATAATGTAAAACAAATTCTTTTTGTTGGAGAAGTAGAAGAAGCAAAGAAGTATTACTCCAGCTGGTTTTTGATCAAGCAAGTGGGGTTAATGTTTGTTGGAGGTAAGTATGTCCCTGTTTTGCAAGTTTTGGTTAGTAGTTTAAAGGGAGAGCTAATAGACAGGCTGTATGGAAGGAGGGTGTTTACATGGGTGAGTCAAAATTAGAGCAAAGGGTTTTTATAGAGGGTCCTCTCCCTGGGATGAATTACATCATAGCTTTAGCAAAGGTGAGGCGGGGGAGATACAGCAAGTATGCACAGGAAAAGCGAGAGTGGGAAGAAAGAGTGATTTTTGTTTGTAAAGCACATAAACTTAAACCTGTGCAAGGCAGGGTATATTTTGACTTTATCTGGTATGAGAAAAACAAAAGGCGGGATCCTGATAATATTTCTGCAAGCAAGAAGTTTATCTTAGATGCGCTTGTTAAGGCTGGAATTTTACCTGACGATAACTGGAAGTATGTGGCGGGATTCAAGGATAGGTTTTGTGTTGCGGACAATGGCAAAAGAGCAGGGGTATTGGTAATAATGAGGGAGGGTAAAAATGGATCGGGATCTGATTGAAAGGTTTGGGTTTTTTATTTGTGGTATGGCTGGTTTGGTTTTAGGGAAGATTTTTGATATATCTGGCTTAGAATGGTTGGGGGCAATTTTATTTGTAGCAGGTTTTTTTAGGGAACAGTTTAAGGAAGCTCAAAGAAGAGGTAAGTTTGTAAAATTAATTTAAGATGACGAAGATAAAAGTTGACGAAGTAGACAGGCGTTTTTGTGAAAAATACTGCTGTGCGTGGAGTGGTGGAAGGTGCTGGCATACATTTTTTGGCGATGAGTGGTGCTTGTGGAGTAGAGAGGAAATTGATAAAAAGAAGAAGGAGGAGAAGGTGAAAAAATGGAAGAAATAATAAGAGGCTGGGATAATATTGGAAAATTCTTTGGTGTGTCAGCAAGGACTATGCAGAGAAGGAGAAAAGAGTTAGTGAATGCTGGTGTGATATTTTACAAGAAGGTTGGAAAGCCACCACGAAAGATTGTGTGTGCTTTTCCAAGCATGTTGAAAGCTTGGATTGCGAGGAAAACTGCGAAAGGGGAACTTTTATGAAAATTGTCGTTTTTTTATTGTCGTTTGCTTGGATGTTACAGCTGGTGTCTTTGGTAGAGTCGGCTTGACAAGTGAAAAGTGTTGGTATTATTATACCTTTTAAGGGGTGGGGGTCGGGGAAAGGGTGGTGTGAGTAGGGTGTGTTAATTTTTACACAGCGGAAGGAAAATGATAGCTGTAAGTTTTATATCAAAATTGCGTAGATTAAAGAGAAGATTTATTTGTGAATTTAAAACAGGACATAAATGGGTGGTTTTAATGTCTCCAGAAAACGAATATGGTGATTATGATGTTTTATTAGAGTGTAAACGATGCGGTAAAAGAAAGTGGGTAGCATCAATTACAAGACTCAGCAACGGAACAATATTGATTGAGGTGTAAAGATGCCAGTTAGCATCGATGAAATAATTTCAGGTCTTGGCGAAATTGAACAAGTTTTCGCTGAACATCCAGACTTGAGCCTTGAACAGGTAGCAAAAGACCTTGCACAAGAAGCAAAAGTCGCAAGGGAAATTAACAGGAACAAAGAAGTAGATCCTAGAGTTCGTTTGCAGGCAGGTAAAGAGCTTCGGGAGAACAGGGTGGCTGTAGCAAAGATGTTAGGTTGGTTTATAGAAAAACATCAACACGAGGTAAATGTAAATCCGCTTCTGGTTGAAATTAGGGAGGCATTATTAAAAGATGCCGAAACTTCTTGATTTTGCACAAAAGATGTTTCCTCAATACTGCACACATTCCTTTGCTGAGGTTCATAAAAAACTCGCTTATCTTCTTACAAAGACCAGAAAGCATATTGTTATTGCCTTGCCTCGTGAATTTGCAAAATCCACTTTTGTGTGGTTGTTTTTCCTTGCGTGGAATGTAATGGTGGGGTTCTATCGTTATCTGGTGTTTATTGGCTCAAGCAAAGATAGGGCAATGGAGCAGTTTGTTACTTTCAGGTCAGAACTGATTTCTCATCCTGTGTTGAAGGAAGCAGTAGAAGTGATCAAAGATAAAGCTGATCAGGTGGAATATTTAAACAAGCTGACTCAAGAGAAGGTTCGTGTTCAGGTGTTTGGCGCTGGACAGAATATAAGGGGGTTGCGGTATCAGGAGAAAAGACCAGACATTGTGGTTCTGGATGACATAGAAGACCTTGAAGGAGTGCAGAGCGAAACACAAAGAAAAAAGCTCAAGGATTGGTTTTTTGCTGATGTGTTGCCTTTATCCAGCGCAGGCAGGTTTTTTATAATTGGCACAGTGCTTCATGAGGATTCTTTGTTGAACACGCTACTTCAAGATCCGCCACGAGGATTCGAAGCGTTGAAATATGGAATTTTAGACGAAGATGGTAATTCTATCTGGGCTGAGAGATTTCCAACTGAACAAGTGCTGGCAAAGAAGGAGGATTACAGAAAGAAAGGGCTTCTTAACTTGTGGTATGCGGAATATATGAATGAGCCTGTTGCGGAAGAAACACAGATATTCAAACGAGAGTATTTCAAGTATTACAAACCAGCAGAGCTTAAATGGAGAGAAAGGGGGTATTCTACTTTTACTGCTGTGGATTTGGCAATCAGTAAGGCGGATACTGCAGATTATACCGCTGTTGTTACTATTGCGGTGTCTCCAGAAAATCATTGGTTTGTGTTGGATTGCGATTATGGTCGCTATAATCCAGATGAGGCGATAGATGCGATTTTTAGAGCTGTGACAAAATACCATCCTGTTAAAGTTGCAATAGAAAAAGTTGCGTATCAGCAAGCATTGATTCATTTTCTTGAAAAAGAGATGGTCAAAAGAAATCAGTTTTTTCAAATTGAGCCTGTGCAAACAAACACAGCAAAAGAGCTCAGGATTCAGGCTTTACAACCGAGATTCAAAGCAGGAACGATATGGTTTCCTGCAGAGGTAAGCTTTTTAACTGAGCTGGAGTCGGAACTACTAATGTTTCCACGAGGCAAACATGACGATATTATTGACGCTCTTGCTTATCTTGAGCAAATAGCACAACCCCCTGTTGGGTGGCAGTCAAGCTATAGGCGGGGCGTAGAAATTCCAAGCGTGAGTGCGTGGTGATGGATAGAGAATTACTTAAAGACAAAATAAGAGCAGATATAGAATCAGCAGAGGATTATTTTGAAGACTATATCAAGCCAAAGCTGATAGAGCGCTATCAGATTTATAACGCTGATAAAAGCTACTATGAAAAGCTTTTTGCCAAGCTCTCGAAAAGGTCTTCGGTTGTTTCCACAGATGTGGCGGATACAGTTGAGTGGGCGTTGCCTTCGCTGATGAGAATTTTTTTTGGTGGAGAGGATGTTATTACTATCAAAGGTAGACAACCTGAGGATGATAGAAATGCTGAGATAATGCAACAGCTCATTAATTTTCAGATACAAACCCAAAATTCTGGATTTTTGGTGTTTTATCGCTGGTTCAAGGATGCTTTGGTAAGTGGACTTGGTGTAATCAAGGCTTGGTGGGAAAGGCAAACAGAGGATTATGAGTTTAAAGACCTGTTTTCTATTGAGGAAGTGGAGACTTTAAAAAGCAATTCTGCGATAGAAGTGGTAAGCGAACAACCAGCCGAGAATGGTGTTTATGTGGTAGTCACTTACAGAATTAAAAAGACAATCAAAAATCAGCCTGTTTTTGCCAATATTCCGCCAAATGAGTTTATCTTTCACCCTGATGCAAGCAATATTAAAGATGCTACTTTTGTAGCACATAGAAAAATAGTTACAGCTGACTATCTTAGAAGAAAAGCAAAAGAGGGATTATATGACGCTTCTGCTGTGGAAGAAGCTATAAAGGCAGGAGAGGAGAATCAGGTTAGCAGTCAAGATGAGCTTTCTTTTGCAATTAGACCTGACCAGAGTCAATTTGCAAGACCTGACGCTCAAGATGAGGCAAGAAGGCTTATTAAGATATACGAGTGCTATACCAAGTATGATATTAACGATGATGGCTTGCTTGAAGATGTTATTGTTACTATCGCTAATGATGTAGTGCTGAGGCTTGAGGAAAATTTATATGGCAGACCGCCATTTTTTGTTTTATGTCCGATCCTTGAACCTTACGAGATTTGGGGTAAGAGCTTTGCTGATATTCTTAAAGATATTCAGGCTATCAAGACTGCCCTTATAAGACAGATTCTTGTTAATATTGCTTTGAACAATGAGCCAAAGAAGGAAGTTTTAGAAACTGCTGTGGCTCTTGAAGATTTGACGCTTGATAAGGAATTTATCAGGGTAAGGCAAGCGGGAGCTATAAAACCGCTTCCTGTGCAACCGCTTGCACCCTGGACTTATAACTTTCTGGAATACATTGAAGGACTAAAAGAAAATAGAACAGGAATTACTCGTTACAATCAAGGCTTAGATGCCAGAAGCCTTAACAAAACAGCAACAGGCATTCAGCTCATAATGAGCGCTGCACAGCAAAGGCTTGAACTGATAGCAAGGATATTTGCTGAAACAGGGATAAAAGACTTTTTCAGGTTCTTAGTAGGGTTAAACCAGCGCTTTATTACTGAAGATGTGGTTATCAGGCTTACCAATGAGCCAATAACCATAACTCCTGATGATTTGCAGGGGAACTTTGACCTTGAAATTAGTGCTGGTATGGGTGTAGGGGTAAAAGAGCAAAATCTGCAGAATTTACAAAACCTGATGCAAATATATCCACAATTCGTGCAGGCAGGGATAGTAACACCAAAGAATATATATAACCTTGCTAAAAAATACATAGAAGCACTTGGTTTTAAGAATGTTGATGATTTTTTAACAAATCCAGAGGAGAGAGCTAATGCAATTGGAGCAAATCCGCAAGCAAGCGGTGGAGAAGTTTTTTCGGGCATTGAAAGCGAAGGACTTGGAAGAAACATTCAGGGAGTATCTGGAGCAGGAGAGGAAGCTAATTTACGAGGAATGGAAGTTGAGTAATGTGGAAAGATGGAAAGAGCTGAAGATGAAACTTGAAGCATTAGAGGAACTTGAGCAAATGATAAGCAATGATGCAAAGAATACAGATTATTACAAACAAACCATTAATGAACTTGAGCAAATAAAGGAGGAATAAAATGGGAGAAATAGAACAAAAAAATATTTCTGCTGGTGATACTGAGGGAGCAACTCAGGAGCAACAGCAGGACTCTGGCGTTTCTGGTGAGCAGTCTCAAACCCAAGAGCAAACCCCTGAGTTTTGGCTTGATGAGAATGGTGAGCTTCAGGGGGATTTCAGCGATTGGGGGGTAGAGACTGGTGAGGAACAGAAAGAGCCAGAGAAAAGCGAGGAACAAAAGCAAGAGGAGCAAAAGGTTCAGTATTACACTCCAGAGGAACTTGCTTCTCTTGAACTGCATCAGATAGATCCTAACCGCTTACCTGATGAACTTAAACCTTATTATCAGGCAATGCTCAGGCAGGCGGTAGCTCAGCAGAAAGAACAGCTTCTTGCACAGCCTCAGATTGATGAAAAGGCAGTGCTTGAGGCTATTAAGCAAGAAGCAAGGCAAAGAGTAGAGCAGAAGCTGGGTGAGCAATTCGATGAGATGAATCCTGACCACATGGTTGCATTGAGCATTGAAAGTGCAAGGCTGACTCAGCAATATGAAAAAAGGCTTCAGGCTCAGCAGAAAATTGCAGAACTTCGGATACAAGAGCCTTATTTTCAGCAGATAGACCGCTATGCACAGGAAAAAATGCTTCAGCTTCCTGCAAAGGAGTATATCAAGCTGACACAGGCAATTGATGCAGGCAATATAGATGCGGTTGTAAAATTCTGGGAGCAATGCAGAAAGGAATTTTATGAGCAGAAGCTTGGGATAAAGCAACAGAATCAAAAGACTTCTCCCAAGCTAGCACCACAACCGCCTAAGGTTGAAGGAGCTGGTAAAGGAGAGGTAAATACTCAGCCGAGCATAAAGCCTCAAGATTTGGCAAATATGAGCGAAGATGAGCAAATTGAGGCTTTAATAAAAATGGGACTTGCAGAAATTTAAGAAGGAGGGAGAAAAATGGCAACACTTTTAACATATAACGCAGTAGGGAATAGGGAGGATTTAAGTGATATTATTACCAATATTTCACCAACAGAGACTCCTCTTTACTCTACTTTTGGTAAAGGAAAGCCTGCAACTGCTACTTTTCATGAATGGCTTGAGGATGAGTTAAGGCAGCCGGGAGAAAACGCAAAGAAAGAAGGAGCGGATTACGAGATAGAAGACGCAAACCCTCGTGATAGGAAAGGAAACTATACTCAGATATTTGAGCATGGTTATGAAGTGAGTGGGACTCAAGAGGCAGTGCTGAAAGCTGGAATAAAAAGCGAGATTGCATATCAGATGAGAAAGGCAATGAAGGAAATTGCTAAAGATGTGGAGTGGGCGATTATAAACAATCTTGCTTCTTCTGCTGGTAGTGCTACTACTCCGAGAAAAATGGGCGGAATACAGGCATTTGTTACCACCAATGTGCTGGATAATGGCGGAACTCCAAGAGAGCTGACTGAGGATTTGTTCAACGATGGAATACAGCAGGCATGGGAGGCAGGAGGAGATCCTGATCTTGCAGTTTGTTCTGGAAGCAAGAAAAGGAAGATTTCTTCCTTTACAGCAGGGATTACCAAAACTATGTCAGCAGATGACAAAAGACTTATTGCTGCAATTGATGTATATGAGAGCAATTTCGGCGTAGTTAGGATTATGCCACACAGGATGATGCCAGATGATAGAATATTCATTCTGGAAAAGGGAAGGTGGAAGATTTCTTACCTCAGACCATTTAAAACCAAACCAGTTCCTGAGACTAAAGATGCAATTGCAAAAGTGATTATAGGAGAGCTTACGCTTGAAGCTCGTGCTGAAAAAGCAAATGCAATCATAAAAGACCTTAGTTAATAAAACAGGGCAGGGAGTTAACCCTGCCCTATGAGGATAATCATGGCAAGGATAAAGCTGGAAGAAGAAAAAGGCAGAATTAAGCTAACAGGCATTGTTGATATACGACCTTTTATTGAAGCTAATGCAAAAGAAAAGGCTTTAATAGAAAAGGGATTCAGCAAAAAAAGAACTTTAAGAAAGATAGGAAGTATTCCTATAGAGGTGCTTTTAACATTGCCTCGTGAAAAGGCAATTGAAATCATGACCGATGATAACGCTATGAGGAGATTTTTAAAAGAACACCCAGAATTCAGGGTATCGGAGGGAGATATATGAGATTAGCGCTTATGAAAAAATCGGAGAAAAACAAAGCAGATAAAATAGTGCTTGGTATAGATGTGGAAAATAAAGATGTAATTGAAGTTCCTGCAGGGCATGTGAAAGATTTTAAGAAGCTTGGGTATAAATTTGTTAGGTGGCTTAAGGAGGATAGCGGAAATGACAAAAAAATGGATACCAAGTGATTTAAAAGAAGAGGCTCTACATAAAATGTTAGGGCTTTCTGAAGATAAAAAAAATACCTATGAATTTGCTGGAAAAAATACTTGCGGCAAGTATAGGAGACAAGATTAAGTTGCCCTGGGGTAAAACAATAACTGTTACTGCTTTACTCAAAAAGAGAGCCAACTTAGCAAGGACTTTTAAGAGGGTCAATAGATGACAGTTCAGGAGCTTTTAGAGCAGGTAAGATACCAGATAAATGATACAGATAAGGCAGAATATACAGATGCAGAGCTGATTAATTATATCAACGATGGCTTGCGTTTTATTTCCAACGAGCTGATAAGAATTGGATCTTCTTTATTGCTCAAGAAGGCTGATTTAGCTTTAACTGATGGCTTTGTGGCTTTACCAAGCGATTTTGTGAAAGAGCAAGCTGTTCTTGATGCTCAGGGGAATATTCTCAAAAGCTTAACTCCTGCTGAACCTTTAAGCCGATATGGATATAAAATTATCGGGAATACTTTTTACAGTAACAGCGATAATATTACGCTTTATTACTTTGCACCTTATTCTGAAGTATCAACCATAGCAAGCGAGATTCCTGTTCCTGATTACATGCTTGGGCTTTTAAAGGAGATTGTGATTTTTATTGCCTTAAACAGAAATGAATTTTCTTTAAGCGTAGAGGCTGAGCTTATAAAAACCTTTGAGACTCAAGTTTTACAGCTTGCTAATATCGGCAGGCAGAACTTAGAAATAATAATGCCATTTGTGATATGAGATTATCAGCCAAACATAACCAGATAGACATATTTTTCAATGAATTTAGCGGTGGACTGAATTCTGATATAGCAGAGAATATTGCTCAAAATGAGCTTAGCATATTAACAAATTTTGAATACGATACAAAAACAGGAGCTTTAAAAACTAGAGGTGGGCTAAGAAAGTTGCTTGAGCTCCCTGATGATATAACTGCAATGCATTATTTACCAGCACTTAATGCTCTTCTTGTAACAACCACTTCGGATATTTTTATCTACACAGAAGCAGATGGTTTAAAGAAAATGGGAAGCCTTGCTGGAAATAAAATCCCAGATATAACTATCTGGAATGATAAGTTTTTAGTTGCAAGTGGCGGAAATTTACAAGAGGTTGATCTGGAATATGTTACTGATCTTGGTATTCAGGCTGATATTGTAGGTGTAACAAATGGCAGGGTAATGGTAGCAAGAGAGGGTTATGATTATATCACTTTTTCTGGTGTAGGAGATGAAACTAACTGGAATGTAACAGGGAACGATATAGATGCAGTAGAAATAGCAGTAGGGTATAAAGAAGGGGGAAATATAACAAATGCGGTAATATTCCAGAAGGATATAGTAGTTTTTAAGGATAACAATAAAATATATCGTATAGTTAATTTTTATCCTGATTGGTATGTTCAGCAAATAGGGTTTGGCGATACCTGTATCAGCAGAAAATCAGCATACCAGCTTGGAGACAGGATTATTTTTCTTGGAAAGACAGGGCTTAAAAATATTATCCCAACCGCAGGTTATGATGAACTCAGTATAAGAGATTTTGATAACAAAATATGGAATGAACTCAGTAGTTTTATAGATATAGTTGATCATGCTGAATTGAAGTGGGTTGAGAGCGATAGGCAGTTATGGGTAATACTTGCGAATAACAGAAAATCATATATATACAACATCCAATATAATATAGAAAATGGTAAGTGGAGTATATTTGAATATCCGAAGCCAGTAAAATGTGTAGAGTCTGATGGAATAAGCAAAACATTTATTGCAATTGACAATATTATTTATATAAAAGATCCTTTTAGTGATGATAATGGCATACCAGTAGAAGCAAAGATTGCTACTAAGGCTATACCTGCAAGAAATCAGTATTTACTTAAAAGATGCAAAATATTTTACAGCCAGACACAGCAACAGGAAGCTGTAATAGAGATAGATTCTTTTAAAAAGACAATTGCTTTGCAACCCACCGAAATTGCTGTATCAGATACCGATATTGCTTCTCAAGATGAGGATCCAGCAAGAAACTGGAACCAACAGGCTATTGCTTTCAGGGCTAACAAAAGAATTTCAAAAGCTCAAGTAAAATTAACTGTTCAAAAAAAGTGCGTAATACATGGCTTTTTATTAACTATTGCGGAGGTATAATATGAGCTGGTCTCCTTTATATCCACTTGACTTGAGTCCAAGTGGAGATACTACGAGTGAAGCATTACAAAAATTAGCCAATGAAGTAAATAATATCTATGATTTACTAAATTTTTTAAGAAATGAGATTGTATCTTACAAAGGGAAATTTTTGAGAATTTTTACTCCTGCTGATAACGAGCATTGGTTCAATGATGCAGTTCGCTTGCAAAACGATTATATTGTTTTTGTTGGCAGAGCAAAACTTTCGGGCGCTGATTATCGCGGTTTTTTGGTTAAATGCAATACTGATCTGACACTTGGAATTCAAAAGATGGTCGATTCTGTTTTTCCACACCAAGTAGCATGGGATGGAGAAAATCTTTTTATAGCTGGAGACATTAAAAATGATGACAAAGTTTATATAGGAAAATTCGATGCGAATCTAAACCCTGTAAAGCAGATTCAAATAGGTGATATAAAAGCTTTATATTCAATGTGTTTGGATGGAAACTATATATATATAACTGGGCGTGATGTTTCAGATAAAGGAATTATAGCTAAGTTAGATAAAGAGCTAAATATAATATCTTCTGTGGCAATTTCTCCAGATACAGGTGGCACATATGCACAAGTTAATGCCACATGTATAACTGTAATACAGGGAGTTTTATATGCAATTGCACAAAGATATGATATGGATGCTACTCCAGAATACAGAGGCTTTATATTAGAATTTGATACTGATTTGAACTTGCTGTCTCAATGTTTTATAAACACTTCAAATGATTTCTATTTAAATAAGCTTATTGCTGACGAAAACTATTTATATGTATGTGGTAAAGATTCTCAAACATCCTATTGTTTTAAGCTTAACCCAGACCTAACTATAGCAAAACAGGTGGCAGTAAAAGATGCGGTAGAAGAATTAAATCTTACCGACATTAAATATGCAAACCAAACACTTTATTTGGGAGGGAATTGCTCTCAAAAAGGTGGCTGTATTTTATCTATAGATCCTGATTTTAATTCTACTCCCAAAGCAGTAAATATTCCGCCTGATAACAATATATATTCTTCTTTTAGTATTTCTAATATAAAAGTGACAGAAGAAGAAAGCATTATATTTACAACAATGTGCTATGGTATTTTTAGTCTTGCTTGGTCAAGAATAATCGGGAACGAATCATTAACTGCTTGCAATTCTGCCCTTCAAATTGTTGAAAATTCTGATGTTCTTATTGAAGAAAGTTTATTTAGTTTGGCAGATGCAAATCTTACTCTTTCTACTGCTTCGTTAACAACAGCAATAGCATCATACGATTGGAATAGGTCTTTTTTATCAACTTGTTTGGGGAAATTTGCATGAAATTAGTGAGAACACAAAACCCTGATGTTTTTTTAAAAATAGCCAATTACTGGCGTAAATATGTTAAAAAGATAAATGATGATATACAAATAGAAGGCGATATGACAAGAATGCTTGGTTGCTTTAAACAGGGAAGCGAAAGAATGTTGATGGTTGCTGTTGATAATAAAGAAATATGCGGATTTCTTGTAATAGAGCCAACTGAATATTTAGGGTTGTATGTGTTAATTGCTTCTGTTGTAAAAGTTAGGGAAGTTTTAGCTGAATTGAAAAAATTAGCAAAAAAATGGGGATATAATAAGATATACTTTGCCAGCTTCAGGTCAGACAGGGCATGGCAAAGGTTGCTTAACACAAAAACAAGAGAAAATATAATGGAGATAGATATATGGGAGGAATATTCGGAGGAAGCTCAGGATCAACAAAGGTAACTCAGAAAAGGGTTATCCCTCTTCCTGAGCCGACAGAACTTAATTTGTTAGGGCAATTAACAGATATTACTTCAACAAATTATTATAAGCCATCTGATGAGTTTATATCTGCTCTTTATTCTCCCTACAAAATGACTGATTACTACTACTCTGTGCTTAAATCTCCCTATAAGATGACTGACTATTACTACTCTGTGCTTAAATCTCCCTATAAGATGACTGACTATTACTATTCTGTGCTTATGCATCCATATCAGGTAGACAGAAGGACATTAGATGTTCTTGGACAACATTACAAACCATCTGAGAAATATTTAGATGTTCTTAATAAACCTTATAAACCAAGCCAGTTATTTGTTAATGTAATGAAGTTGCCTTATAGACCGATGAAAGCTACCTATAATGAGCTTTTAAATAGATACTATCAACCAAGCAAACAATATACTGATGTTTTAAGTCAGTATTACAAGCCGTCCAGCCAATTATTGTCTGGAATAGCTGATTATTACAGACCATCTGAGCAGTATTTGCAGGAATTAAACACCTATTACCAGCCAAGTCCTGAAGTAGTTGCAGAGCTTACAGGCGGTTATTACATGCCAACAGAAGGGTTATTGTCTGTGTTGAGCAAATACTATCAGCCTACCGAAAAGTTTAAAGATGTAATGTCTCAGTATTATCAACCAAGCAAACAATATACTGATGTTTTAAGTAAAGCTTATACTCCATCTCCTGAAATAAAAGAAATATTAAAGTCAGGATACAAACCAAGCGATGAATATTTAAATATCCTAAGCAAGCCATATAAACCGAGCGAAAAATATCTTGAAATATTGGAAAAACCATACGCTATATCTGACGAAACAAGACAAGTTCTTTCTGAATACTATAAACCAACTGAGGGATTTTTAGATGTTTTGAGTAAGCATTATAAGCCAAGCACTAAATATATGTCTGCACTTGCTACGCCTTACAGGGCATATGAACCAGATACAGAAGCTATTACTGAAGAATATTACAAACCATCTCAGGAATTCTTAGATGTTCTGTCTAAGGGATATAAGCCATCTGAGCAATACATAAAAGAGCTAAGTGACCCATATCTTTCTTTTAAACCATACGAACAGAAAATTGGCGAGGTATTAAACAGGCTTGCTCAGAGAGGAATAGTAGACAGCACAATTGCTCAGAAAGCGATGGCACAAATAGGTGAAGATTTTGCAGAAAGAGCAAGGGAACTCAGATGGCAGGGATTGGCTCAAATAGAACAGGCTCGCAGGCAAGCGCTGGCTGACGAACTGGCAAGGGCAGGAATTAGAGAGGAAGCATACAGACAATCACTTGCAGACAGGCTTGCGAGGAGGTTGGAAACAGAAAGATTAAATCAGATTGGTGCAGAATCTCAGATGAAGGCTCAAGCAATGACTCAGAAAGCTCTTATTGAAAGAGAAGAGGCAATAAAAGCCTCTCTGGAAGATGAGCTTGCAAGAGCTGGAATCAAAGAAGACGCTATAAGGAAAAGCTTGGCGGATAGGCTTGCTCGTGTAGCTATGGGTGAGGAATGGAAATACAGAGAGACAGAAGATCAATTGAGAAGGGAACAATTAAGAGAAGAAGCTATTAAACAAAGTCTTGACGATGAGCTTAGAAGAGCTGGATTAGCAGATGAAGCACTTAGAGCATCTATGTCTGATCAGTTTACAAGAGCAATAGAAGCTGAAAAACTGAGACAGATACAATTTGAAGATGAATTACGCAGAGCTGGATTAAGCGAGGAAGCTATACAGAGAAGCATGGATGATCAGCTACATAGAGCGCTTGCTTTTGAGGAAAGCATTAAAGATTCTCTCAAAGATCAATTAGCAAGAGCTGGAATAAGAGAAGAAGCAATAAGAGAAAGCATAGCAGATAGGTTAGCTCGTGCTATTACGCTTGAAACTTACAGACAAACATCTCTTGAAGACAGGCTTAAAAGAGCTCAATTAGCAGAACAGACAAACAAAGCTATGATAGAAGACAGATGGAACAGGATACTAACAGGTGAAGAAGCATTAAGGGCATCTCTTGAGGATCAGCTCAGGCGTGCGGGGTTAAACGAAGAAGCAATAAAAACAAGTCTTGCTGACAGATTGTCAAGGATTCTATCAGCAGAGCAGTTAAGACAGATTACACATGAAGACAGGTTGAAGCGTATATCTACACTTGAACAAGCATTAAGAGATGCAACAGAAGACGAATTAAGGAGAGCTGGTCTTGAGGATGAAGCTTTGAGAAAATCTCTTGCTGATGAATTGGCAAGACAATTATCTGTAGAGGCATTTAAAGAAAAATCGTATGAATGGCAGGCTAAAACAGCAGGTCTAATAGACGAAGCATACAGGGCTTATAAAGAAGATGAACTACGCAGAGCTGGATTGATAGATGAGGGATATAGGGCTTATAAAGAAGATGAACTACGCAGAGCTGGATTGATAGACGAAGCATACAGGGCTTATAAACAAGATGAGCTAAAGCGTTTAGGTCTTCTTGAAGATGCAAGGAGGATAAGTATTGATAACAGGTATAAACAGCTATTTAATTTGTGGAGCACATTATACACAGGTAGAATGGGTGTGCCTTCCACGATACAAACTACAAAAGGCCCAGGGTTGCTCAGTCAAGCACTTGGCACAGCGACAGGGCTTGGGTTAGGTTACTGGTTGGGACCAGGGAAAGGTTTTGGAACAATAGCAAGTGGATTAGGGGGATTATTCAGCGGAACAGGAAGTGGATTAGGAAGTGCGCTGTTAAATTGGTTATTCCCTAAGAAAACAATTGCAATACCAGCGGAGTGGGCATAATGTGGCAAAGAATAGTAAATATGAGATCGCAATATCAGTTAATTGAACTTTTTCATGACCCTGAAACAGGGCATGTAAAGCTTGAGCTAAATACATGCTTACAATTTCATTCTGCTGATGAACACCGCTACCATGAGCTTGCTATTCACAGCGGGTTAGTAATAGTGGAGCAGGAGCCAAAAAAAGTGCTAATACTTGGCGGTGGAGATGGGCTTGCCTGCAGAGAAGTTCTTAAATTTGCAGAGAAAGTTACAGTTGTAGACATAGACCCTGATGTAACAAAGCTTGCAACAGAAAACGAGCTTATGACTGCTTTGAATCAGAGTGCTCTTAAGGATAAAAGAGTAAAAATTTACAACAAAGATGCTTACGAGTGGATAAAAGAATGCAGAAAACACAAATACGACATTATCTTTGCCGATTATCCTGACCCTTCAAGTCCTGTTCTGGATAAACTTTTTTCATTTGAGCAT